>Ga0209210_1000065_pt1 | contig 141760 bp, 184 predicted proteins | sample RifGroA1_FD_183991 | JGI IMG/M metagenome (GOLD analysis project Ga0209210, IMG submission 183991) | Contaminated groundwater microbial communities from Rifle, Colorado, USA - Rifle Groundwater A1 (SPAdes) (version 2) | ecosystem: Environmental > Aquatic > Deep subsurface > Groundwater >... | reverse complement strand
CAAAGGAAAGTTAAAAGTAATGTTTCAAAATTATGCAGAAAGTATTTGTTTTAATCTCAAAAAAGCACTGCAATATTCACCAGCCTACAACTAAGTCTCCAAAAAAAGAAATTAATTTTATTTTTTTTATATCCTAATTAATTGCATTCGTCGACAGTCCCGCTAATAACGCTCCAGCTTCGTTTAAGTCTTTTGTACGATATTCTTTCATAATGGTTTAAATTTGCATGTCATAATCTAACCTCAACTTGAATTTAAAGAAATGCTCCATAAAAGAGGTATAGCTTTCAGCAATAGTAATCACTTCGTAGTCAGAAAGAGAGCGATTGTATCGCGGTTCAAAGACCGTTCTAACTTTAATTTGAAGGGCTTCATTCAACCAATTTGGATATTGATTGTTTAATGATGTTTTTTCCATAGTCATATACTGCTATGGTAGATAAAGGCTAAATTTTAAAAAAGTTGTTAACTTAGAAGACTCTCAAACACACAACCCTATATATATTGACGAAGAAGTTTTTTATAGGCACTTATACCACTCCTAATTGTTTGTAATGGAAAACCTGTAGTTTTTTCAATTTTTCTGTAACCCACCCATTCGGGATTGGATTTATGGTTCATCCAGTACCATTTGCGAATATTACTAATATTGCTCATTGTATCGTGAGCGATACTCCTTAACCTATCGCTTCTTAACAGTTTAAAAGGTATTCGTTTATCATAAAAATAAGTGGAATAGGCTTTTTTAAATGCCTCTTGCACCTCATCTGGTGTTGATTCAGGACTTATAACTAATGTTACATAGCTAAATGGAGGCTCAAACAGGACACCTTTAATTATTTCGGGTGTTAAAAATAAAGTATGTGTATTTGAAGTATAGTCACCGTTTTTAACTTTTCCACATAAAATTGCATAAATAACTGCCATTAAATATCCTAAATTTTTATTGTATTTATGAAGCAATTTATTAGTTTCTGACATAGCAATAGTAATAGGCATATCAGGGGACAAAGGTATTTCTGAAACATTTTTATAATTCTCTGATAAACTTTTAATAGACTGCAAATATGCATCTTTTTTAATTAGTCTAAGACTAAATCCATAGTGATATTTATATAACTCCTCAATTAGATTCCGATTAAATAAGTTGCTCATTTTTAATTTTTCTTGCCTGATATTTTCTATATCAGCTAATAAATCATCTCTATCTAAAAAAGAGGCAAGCTGGGTTAATAAAGGAGAATCTTCTATCAAAATTTCAATCGGTTTAATATCCATATTCATAACACACCTGACTTGTTATTGACTTGTTCTGTAGTCAGAAAACAAGTCAAGTATACCTCTAACAACATCTGTTTAGCCAACTTGTTACCATCTTGTTCTCTAGATGGTAGTGAGGCTAAAATAGAAGTCGTTGTTTAACTTGTTCTGTAGTTAAAAATTACAGACTTATTTTATACCCAAGTTAATAATCTCTCAGCTCTTTCTGCCTCTCTTAAATTACTAGGTTCCCATTCTTTAGCCCATCTCGTTCTTAATATCTCAAGTGCAATCCTTGGATTTGTAATTGAAGCTTGAGTTAAATTTATAATGAGTGATTGTTTATATTCTAAAATACTAGCCTCAACCCTATCCGCAAAATCCGTATCTTCTTTATACCATCTTAGATATGTGTCTTCACTAATCCCAGACATCTTAGAGGCATCTTTTTTAAACATACCTTGTTTTAGAAAGTCGCAAATCTTTATCTTTGTTTCCTCCCTCTTTGAATCTGTATCCATACTCTAATTATACATTAGGAATGAAGGCTTAGTGGTGCAAGGCATTGCAGGGAGTATAAAGAAAAATCATAACTGAACCGTTAAACTCTGAAGTATCATTGTTTCTGATATCAAAGAAGTATCTATATTTACCGTCAACTTTTTTAATGATTTGGCTAGTAACACTAATCTTTTGGTTTCAACAGGCTTAGATGATAGTCTAGGCGACGTAGGAGCGGTTGTAGCATTCACTTTTGTATCTGTGTGGTCTGAACGAATTGTAGAACTTGGGGAGCTTATTGTATAGTGAAGTAATTGAAGCCGTGTTCTCCTCCTGCAATGTCACAAGAGATGGATATGTTTTGTGCTTTCGTATCATAGGCGTTAAACCTTGTTCCGTCACCTTTTGTAAATTCCCTGAATGGCACTATCAACGCATCTTTTGCTACCATAATCTTTGTCTTGTACACATACCCACCCTTGAGAATCCCTGAATTTAGTTCCAGTTTGCAATCTACCCAGTCTTTGTCTTCGTTGTTTGTAATCATGAATGCTACTTCACTAAATTTTACTGTGGCATCTAATTCATGTTGTGTTGGTTTAGGAGTATTTGTAGGCTCTACTTTGACTTCTTTCTGCGGAGTTGGGCTTGGTTGAGTGGCAGGTTCGTTTTTCGTTTCTGACTTATTTGTAAGAATTAAGAGGATAAAAATTCCTGAAATAATCCATTTAACAGCAGGTTTCCAGCCAGAATATTTCCACATTAGGTATAAACCCACTGGAAAAAACAATACCAACAAAGCAATTATACCTAATGTTTTTTGATACCATTTTTTCTCAGTTTCCATAGCTGAATAGTAACAGATAGTTACTAAATAAATCAAGCGTGAAGTTAAGGCTAAAAGGTAACTTTGTGTGGGTCAAAGTTTCCTTTTTGAAACGATACCATATTCGTATGGTTACTGAAAAAGATAAGAAACTAGGTAAAAGCGTTAGAAAATATAGAAAGAGAGCAGGTTTAAAGCAAAATCAACTTGCTGAGATGATTAACTTAAGTGATAAATACATTCAACTAATAGAAGCTGGTGAAAGAAAACCCTCACTTAAAACAATCTACAAAATTGCTAAGGCATTAAATGTTAAAGTAAACGAAATATTCCCCTTTTAATTTTGAATAAACGAAGAAGTAGGAGTAGAATACAGCTATGTTTAAAAAGTTTCTAGGAAAAAATCTTGAAGTTGCCGAAAAAAGTGGAAATGAAACTCAACAGGTTGATATGGTTGGAGTTGTAGCCGTATTATCTCAACATGTGGGTGAATTATCAGATTTCATGGGTGGTAAACGAAAATTCAAAGACCATGCCCATCACAACCCCAAAGACCTTGCAGATGCAGTAATAGATGGCGTTGTAGCTATAACACAGATTAGACGAGAAATTGGCAGATAAGTACTAATCACTTTAACATTTTTTAATTTACATCTTTTTTCTATAACATTACAGGCTTATAATCTGCATATGGAAAAACCAGTCAATTTCAAAAATTCAAAAGGAGATAATTTGGTAGGAGTTTTAGATGAAACTAATAATAAAGATTGGGTTTTAATCATGTGTCACGGATTTACTTCAAGTAAAAATACTACAAATTTTGTAAAACTTGCAGATATGCTTAATGAAAAAGAAATATCATCACTAAGGTTTGACTTCTGGGGTCATGGAGAAAGTGATGGTAACTTTTCAGATATTACAATTTCAGAAGCAGTTGATGATATTTTAAATGCAATTAAATTTGTAAAGGAGTTGGGATATGAAAATGTTGGACTCTTAGGTTCTAGTTTTGGAGGAATATCTAGTATCATGGCATCTTCTAAAACAGATGACCTATCATTTCTTTGTCTTAAATCTCCAGTATCTAACTACTGGGAAGTTGTTGAAGAAGGTGGCAAACATACTCCTGAAGAAATGATTGATTGGAAAGCAAAAGGCTTTAGAGAATATGACAGTGACGGAAAAATTCTAAAGCTCAAATATTCCTTTGTTGAAGATTTTGATAACAACAAACCATATGAAGTAGCCAAAAATATTAAAATCCCAACCCTCATTGTTCATGGAGATGTTGATACAGATGTCCCATACCCACAAAGTCAAAGGCTAGTTTCAGAACTTCCAAACGCTAAATTAATCACAGTTCATGGGGCTGACCATAGATACACAGGAGAAGGTCAGGCAGATGAGATGTTAAACAGTTTTTATAATTTTGTATTAAAGCAAATTGAAAACAAAAATACTTAGTTCACTTCAAAAAGTTATAACAACTGTTAAAAGCACAAAAAAAACAGGTCTTGAAGTTGGTCTGGTAACTGGAGGATTTGATGTACTTCACATGGGTCATTTGAATTTATTTAGGTTAGCCAAAAAACACTCTGATATTTTAGTTGTGGGTTTAGACCATGATAAAACACTAAGAGCCACCAAAGGAGAAAATAGACCAATCAATAACTACAAACGAAGAAGCCAGTTTCTTTCAGACCTTTCTACCGTAGATTATATTTTTAAGATAAACAAAGTCTTTAAACACGGAGATGATAAATCAACAGCCTATTTTGAAAGCCTATATAAGAAAATTAACCCAACATATGTATTTACCCACACAGCAACTGACAGTTTATCAAAAAGAAGAAAACAACTTGCAAAACAAACAGGTATTACATTTATTCCAGACAGAAGTAAAACTGTTACACACTCAACAACCATAATTAAAAAGCTTGAGTTAGAGTTCTGAAAAGCTAATTTGCATAAGCATATAGGTACTCTCTATAATAAGTTCCAACATAGTTAACTAGTCCCAGCCATGAAATTATATTTATTTGGTGGTACAGAAATTGATTATAACCAACATCTAATTCTTAAACGGCTTATTAATCAAGTACTTAGAGAGATTAATCCCAAGCAACTTTTACACATACCATACGCTAGGACCATTATACCCAAAGGAGAAGAAAAAATATGGGGAGAAGACTGGATAACAAGGGATCTTGATTTAAGTCAAATTGAATTGCTAGATGCAAGAAATAGCAATGATTTAAAGCGTGCACAAAAACCAGTTATCTTTATGAATGGAGGACCACCGTGACCTGCTCTACAAAAAAATTACATCCAACGAAAAACTTTGTAAATTGGTTATGAACGCAGACATTATCATTGGGGAATCTTCTGGGGCAATGATTGTTGGTGAATTCAGACCAACATATCAAAATAACAAAACCATAGTAACCAAAGGGCTTGGAATATTAAAAGATACAATTATTGAAGCCCACTATACCCAAAGAGATAACCACCAAGCCTTAAGGGATGAAATGAAAATGTCGGGAGTAGAATACGGAATTGGAATTGATAATAATACTGGGATTATTATTGATACAAAAACATATCCTAAAAAATATGATGTTGTTGGAAGTGGCTTAGTAGAATTAATCAAAAAGTCATGAATTTATTTTTAACTTTAACAATAACTCACTTTATAACAGATTTTATGTTGCAACAGTGGGGTATTGGGGTAAACAAACGAGGGTTTAACAAATATATGTTGTGGCATATATTAATAACTACTTTTGCATTTATAATAGTTTGTTTAAGTTTTGAATTTACAATTCAATCTTCAGTCTTTGCGGGCATTCTAACTTTAGTGACTCATTTTGTAATTGATGCAGTTCGTCAAGAAATTCATGCACGGTATAAATTAGGGCCCAGTAATGGGAAATTTTGGATGTTACTTGGAGTAGATCAAATTCTTCACATCTTTTTCATCTTTGTTTGTATTCAAAAAATATTACGGATATGATTAACTTCTGGCAAAAACTACCTAAACCTTTTACAGCTCTTGCTCCAATGGAAAATGTAACTGACTACTTATTCCGTGAGATAATTGCAACCAATTTACCTAAACCAGATGTTCTCTTCACAGAATTTACCAATGTTGACAGTCTAAATTCAGCAGGTGTTAAGATGGCGTTAAGTAAACTTAAATTTAGCCTAAGACAAAAACCAATTGTAGCCCAAATTTGGGGAACAAACCCTGAAAACTTTTTTAAATCCGCCAAAATTATTAAAGATTTAGGTTTTGATGGAGTTGATATCAACATGGGGTGCCCTGTTAGAGCTGTTGTTAAAACCGGAGCTTGCTCGGCTTTAATTAATAACCGTCCTCTGGTTAAAGAAATAATCAGTGCTACCCAAAAAGGCGCAAATAATTTACCCGTAAGTGTCAAAACTCGAATTGGGGTTAAAGAAGCTGTAACCAACGATTGGATCACTTTTTTACTCGAACAAAATATTGATGCGTTAACAATACACGGGAGAACAGCAAGACAAATGTCAGATGTTCCAGCAAACTGGGAAGAAATAGCCAAAGCGGTTGAAATTAAAAATGCAACTTCTCCCCACACAGTAGTAATTGGAAACGGGGATGTTAAAAGTTACGATCAAATACTTGAATACCACAAAAAGTATAAAGTTGATGGAGTTATGATAGGTAGAGGTATATTTTCAAACCCTTGGGTATTTGACAAAAACAATAGTAAAACGCACTCTCAGCAAGAATATAAAGAAATACTTTTGAAACATTTAAGTCTTTTAAGACCTGATCAAAATTACGAAAGCATTAAAAAGTTTTTTAAGATGTATATTAATAGTTTTAAGGGAGCTAGTGCTTTAAGATTTAAACTTATGGCAACAAAAAATGTGTCTGAGGCTTCTGACTTGCTTAAGTAATTGAAAACTGCTAATATACTTTTATTGGTGTGAGAGTATCAAGTTTTTGATACTTGAAAGACTGGTAGTAATTTAAATTTACTTCTTTGGTTTTTCCCCATTAATTAATTTATGTATAACAGATCTAAATATGGATTTCGTGGCGGAAGTCGTGGCAATTTTCTTGGTAACAGCGGAAGAAGTTTTACTGGACTTAGGCGTAACATTAAAATGTTTGATCCAACCCACGCAATTAGTAATTTAAAAACAACCGAAACTGTAGCTAGAACCGAATATGTTAGCCAGAATACATTTGATAACTTTAGAATTGATGATAGATTAAAAAGAAATATTTCATACAGAAATTACAAAAACCCCACACCTATTCAAGACCAATCTGTTCCTGAAATATTAAAAGGAAGGGACCTAATTGGAATTGCAAATACAGGAACTGGTAAAACATTGGCATTTTTAATTCCACTTTTAGACAAAATGTTAAAAGACAGGAATGAAAAAGTATTAATAGTTGCACCAACAAGAGAACTTGCTAAACAAATTCAAGATGAATTCTTTTCAATTTCAAGAGGCTTAGGACTTTACTCTAGTCTGGCAATTGGTGGAGAAAACATGAACCGACAAAGACAGGAATTAAACAGAAATCCTAACTTTGTAATTGGAACTCCTGGACGACTTTTAGATCATGTAAATACAAGGTCTTTAAATTTAAGTAATTTTACTAATGTAGTTTTGGATGAAGCAGATCATATGGTAGATATTGGTTTTTTGCATGACATTCAAAAATTAATTTCCTTACTTCCAAGAAATAGGCAATCTCTGTTTTTTTCGGCAACAATTGATGGAAAAGTCAAAGAAGTTTTGAAACAATTTGTAAATAGCGATCCTGTAACAATTTCCGTTAAAACTGGGGATACCGCAGAAAATGTCGCTCAGGAAGTCATAAAAATAGAGCACCAAGGACAAAAAATAAACAAACTTTTTGAACTTTTAAGTAAAAGGGGATTTGAAAAAGTACTTATTTTTGGTAGAACCAAACATGGAGTACAAAAATTGTCTAATGAACTTAGATTTAAAGGATTCAAAGCAGATGCAATTCATGGTAATAAACGCCAAAATCAAAGAATAAAAACACTGGAAATGTTTAAGGCTGATAGAATAAATATATTAATAGCAACAGACGTGGCTTCCCGCGGACTTGATATTCCAAACGTCAGTCATGTTATAAATTATGATCAACCTCAAGACTATGATACTTATATTCATAGAATTGGAAGAACAGGCAGAGCAGATAAAAAAGGCATTGCTATAACATTCACAAGTTAAGACTATCTAACAAAAATTATTGCATTAGGGATTTGTCTTCCTGGACCGACTTTATAGCCCCCAAACCAAAGAGCCGTTGACCCACCATTGTCCAAATTTAAGGCATTATCCATTCCTAATGTTTTCATAACTCTGGCAGATTCCGCAACTGTTGCAGAGTGAACAACACCAATATAAACAACATTTCCTCTATTTGCAACAAAACTTCTTGACCCTTTACTGCCCGTTTTGGGGTCACCATCTCCTCCAAATGTTACATTCCCATTAAAAACTAAAAGTGGATAATTCATAAGTACTCCTGTTAGCGAAGTATCCCTGCCCCATTGACTACCAGCTGTTACAAAATTAACAGACCCGCTTCTAAATCCAACAACTGGGTTTGTACTGTATACGTTGTTCCCAGAATTAAAATAATATTTATCTTTATTCATAACCAAAAGATCAAAAGAATTTTCTTTACCAACACAACTTGGATAATCTTTTGGGCAAAAGTAAGTCCCGTTTATACCCGCAAATCCATTATTACGAGAAACATAATCAGATAAAGATAACACCGGGCAGTTACTATTGCAGTCAGAAGTTGAAGCTGTATCAACGATTACTCTCGTCGAGGATATATCTGCAGAAATTATACTAACAGTAAAAATTCCTGCGTCTGTTTTTACACTTTGTCTTGAATATCCAGCATTTGGCGGAATATTAATAATAATCGGAACAGCCGTTGACTTTATGGTGGGTTTTGTAGTTGGAATAAAAGTTGCCACTATCGTAGGAGTAACTGTTGGTGCCGATGATGGAGTGGTCGTAGGATTAGAAATTATACTGGTGAGTGGAATTTGAGTTTCCTTGATGGTCTCATTATCATTCAAAAATGTTATTACAAATGAAGCTATAAAAACTGCTGAAGCCAAGATAGTTATAAATAAGTCAACATATCCAGATTGAAATCGTTTCTTCATATTTTCTTCATAAGAATAAATTATAAGCTATTTAGAAGGATAATAGGTCAAGAAGTTGATTTAGAAAATCAACCTGAGAAGATATTTCTTGACCAGTGGTCGCAGAAACTACAAACTTTTTGTGAATTTTAATATTAAATAAGCCCAATAACTTTTCTTCGTCTTGTCCCTCAATTTGATACTCCAATTCCCCGTTTTCATCTTCATCAATGTTTGTTGATAAAACAGTAGTAATCTTTTCACTATCAAGCATATTCTCAACAGCCTGATCTGGGAGTATACTTACAACTTTCTCACCCTTTGTGGTTGTCACAACCAACTCATTTGTATCAGGATTAATAGAAAGTGGAAAATTGCTTTCAGCATTAATTCCTTCAGATTCGAATTCAAATTCGCTTCCGTTTAACTTAATTTTGACTTTTACCTTCAACTCATCTTCAACTTCAACTTCAGTTTCCGACTCATTTTCTTCATCAGCGTCGACTTCATCTTCTGATTCACGAGATTTTGTCTTAATTCTAGTTTCTATTCTTTTAGATTCTTCTTCTTTTTGATCTTCCTCATCTTTTTTGTCTTCTCCATTATTATCCTCGCCTGCAGATTCACTCAAAACTGATTGGTTTGAAGTTGAATTTGATTTAATCTTGGAAAAGTCAGTAAAACTAATAGTAAGAACAGCTATTGCAATCACTAAGAGAGGTACTAAATGAATAAATCCGTCACTTTTACTTTTGGGCATTGTTAACTTTAAACAACTTTGATAACTTTGTCAATCATAAAATAGTATACTGTCATTTGAAAATATATGACAACACTAAATAAAACAACGCTCAGCTTAATTCAGGATTTAAAGAGTGCCGAAAAATTTGGGCAAAAAGTAACTACAGAAACAATTAAAACTACAAAAACTGCTTCAAATCTTGCTTTTTTATATGAAAAGGCTAGAAATGCTGTTGAATTTCGGGACGAACATCTTGTTCGTGTTGCAGCAATTGAAAGAATATTAAAACGAAGACTATTTTTAAATCAAGAGAGTAATAAAATTGCTAATCTATTAATTAAAGAATTATCTTGGGCTAAATATTTTATTAATAACACTATAGCCTCGTCAAAAATATCAGCACTATCATTAATTATTAGTAAGTATAGAGAAGTAATTAATAACCTTAAACCAAATTATTCTGAAAAACTCATTGGTCTATGCTCCTGCGAAATAGAAGAAGTGCTAAGTTTTAATCCATTAAATCAAATACTTATTAATTTCGTTTCAGCATCAATTACTCCCAGAATAGAATTTGAAGAAAACGATTTAGCAACAAAAAATATTCAAATATATATAGCAGTTGAAAGGTCGTTTGCCAAAAACAGTGAAACTATAATAACCTATAAACTACTTAAAGTATTATTACCGAAGTGGTCAGATCCAATTAAATTGTCTGAAACTCTTAAATTAATCGACAAACATCTAAATTATTCAAAGAAAGATATTCTAAAAAGAAAGATTGGCCAAATGATCCCTCCTTTTAATTTAATCCGAGAAATTATTGAAAATACAAATAATATAGAAGTGTTTTCAGGCAATAGTGAAGTTTTAACAAAAACTGCCATTAAAATATTAGAGGAAAAATATATTGAAACCAAGGACAAAGTAATTAGAGCTTCCAAAAGAAGTATCGTTTATATCTTTTTAACTAAAATGGTTCTTGCTATTTTAATTGAAATTCCTATAGAAATAATGTTTAGTAAAATTAATTATGTCGTATTAACCATAAATATCTTATTTCCACCTTCTCTAATGATACTTTTTAATTCATCTGTAAAACTTCCAGATAAGAAAAATACCGAAAGTATGGTTGAAAAAGTCAAAGAATATTTTTATACCGAGGAAACTAAAATAACTCCAGAATATATTAAAATTAACAATAAAGAAGGTAAAACTGATAGAATATTTTTCTATTTATTTTTAACCACAACAACTTTTCTTGTTTTAGGACTATTATGGTTTTTGAATCTTTTAGGTTTTAGTTCAATAAGCCAAATCATATTTTTATTCTTTTTATCTGTAGTTTCTTTTTTTGCTTTTCGTGTTAGAGAAATTTCTAAGGATTATCAACTACCTGATAATTATAATGAATCATTTTTAGAAACACTTCTAGATTATTTATTTTTACCCATTATTAAAGTTGGACAATTTTTATCAAATCAAATAAGCAAATTTAATATCTTAAGTTTTATTTTTGACTTTATTATTGAAGCCCCTTTAAAAACTTTCTTGGAAATTCTTGAGGATTGGTTACACTTTGTGAGAGTCAAGAAGGAGGAGATCCTTAGTTAAATTTTTTATTTCTTCTTTAATAATTTTCTTCATATCTTTTTTAGATTTGATATCTAGATATTCAAGTAGCTTAGTATCGTGAGGTCTAGCATGAAACATTTCCAAAAACTGATGATGATGTTCATGTGGTAAATGGGTTAGACAACAACCTAAAACTTTATGGTGAACAATCTCTTCTACCATTTGCCAAAGCTCTTGTCTTTCATCATTTGCTTGCACCAACTTCTCTATTTTTTTGTCAACTCCCTTAAGAACTACCAATTTATCGTAGAAAAGTACTGTCATATTTTTATCAAATCCTTTCCGCTTAAATCATTATATACAACTGGTCCTAATTTTATTTTGTTTTCTGGATCGTCAACAAAAAAAACCAAAACTGCACCTTTTTTGTACCGCGCTCCACCTAGATATTCCATTACTTCAGGGCTTCCACCAAAGTGTTTTCCAGTCCAAACAGCAGGACCTGAATCTGCAAGTGCTGTTACAACAGCATTACCATTGACCGTATTAACAATTAATAGTTTTCTATATTTATACCAATCCCTTAAATATGGCTGTCTACTGTTCCAGTCTGGGAGATAAAGCGTTTGAGCAACTGAATACCATTTCTCAGTTTCTTCCAAATTTGCAGTTAGATTTGCTTTTGATTTTGCAAAATAGCCCCAAGCACCAAGACCTGGAGCAATTCCTTCTTTGTAATATGGTCCATGGTTTTCTAAAATATCTCCTGGATATCTTTTTAAATGTTGTTCAGCTCCAATATAACCATAGGTAGTATTAAGATGTTCCCCTTCAAGTGTTGCCTTGGAATTGATTCTTAAAATATCACTAATTACTACTTCTAATCTTTTTTCTTCATCGCGAGCAAGTGGTCTTACCTCTGAGGGTAACAATTTTTTCAAGGTATTTATAAATTCTTCCTGTGGAACTACATTAGCATTTGAATTGTCTATATTTTGCACAATATCAAGTGGTATAGGTAACTGGGTCGCTCCAGTTGGAGGAGAAAGAAGAAGTGTTCCGGTCAAAGCACCAGCTGAAATTAGTTTTGCTGAATATTGCCTTAAATTTTTAAGCTCCAATCCTTTCCCTAATAAAAATTGGTGAGCATCAGGGAAAGTTTCCTTAAAACTTTTTTGAGTTTCTAAACTTTTTAACTTTAGTAAATCACGAAAGCTTGTATTTTGGGCAGTTGTTGGCATATTTATTAATTATCTAAAAATTCTTTGATTTTCTCAAAAAGTCTTTGTCTGTCTTCTTCTTTTCTGAAATTATGATCGCCATCAACTTCAATATAACTTACCTTCGGTATAGATTTATATTCATCAAAATATTTATACTCCAAAACATCATCTTGTTTTGGTTTATATATAACAATTTTTGTTTTCTTAGCAAAATCGGCTATGTATTCTAAAATGTCAAAATTTCGAAAAGTCCTCCAAAAATCCTTACCCATTTTTTGAACAGCGCCACTTGACCTTGGATACAGAGTGATACCTTTTTCGTCAATTGTACCACCATGCTTTATGATCCTGTCTTGCAATTGTTTTATTACAAATTCCGAGTTAGAGTTTGGAACTGAGGTAAACACGGTCTTTTTTATTTCATGCGGTGACAAGAGACTTGTAATGAACGTGCCTAGAGAGTGAGCAATAATATTGATATCTTTATCAGGATATTTCCTTCTAGAATATCTTATAATGGAATCTAAATCTCCAGCTGCTTTTTGAAACTGAAATTCAGAATCCTCACCTTCACTAGCACCATATCCCGACAAATCAAATCGGATAGTTAGATATTTGTCTTCTAAAAAGTTAGCTAAATCTAAAAATGTAGCAAAACCTTCATTTTTATCTGTACCAAATCCGTGAACAAATATTACAACATTTTTTGAATCTTTATTGCCTTCAATCAAAACATCAAGAACTTCACCAAATATGTTTTTTATTTTGAGAATCATTAGTTATATAAATTTATTTAACCTAGCAAGTCCCTCTTCTTTCCCTAAAATAGCAATTGATTCGTTAATTGGTGGCGTGAACTTAACCCCAGTAATAGCAATTCTCAAGTCCATAAAAAAATCTCCAGTTTTAAAATCATTTTCCTTAACAACTTCCATCAAGTCTCTTTCTGATTGAATCCCTTCAATAGCCTTTCTTAGATGTTTTTTATAATTTTCTCCAAATAGTTTTGTGTCTACTTCAGGTTTTTCAAAGAAAAAACTTGTTAAAGAATTAAAATCAGAAAGTTTTTTGATTCTATCCTGAATTAAACTGACAATTGATTTATTTTTGGATGTATTTTCTAAATTTAATTTATTAATTAATTCTTCAATTGACAATTTACGAATATACTGTCCATTAAACCAGTCAAGTTTGTCTCGATTAAATACTGGATTAGATTTTTGAAATCCAGATTGATCAAAATCTTTTACAAACGAATTTAAATTAAAAAGCTCCTGATTATTTTTAGGTGCCCATCCTAGTAAAATCACAAAATTAAACAAAGCGTCGGGTAGATAACCTTCATCCAATAAACCCTGAACAGATGTACTACCTTTTCTTTTCGATAACTTTCCACCATCTGGATCCATAATATCTGTTAAGTGTCCTATTTGGGGAACATCAAAACCAAGATACTTATAAACTAATAAATGTATTGGTGTTGAAGGCATCCAATCATGACCCCTTAAAACATGGCTAATTTTCATATCATTATCATCTACAACAACAGCTAAATGATATGTGGGGAATTTGTCAGTCTTTAATAAAGTTGCATCACCTACTATATTTGTACTCCATGAAACTTTTTTATTAATAACAAAGTCGGTAAAACCGACACCCTCATTGTCTGGCACTTTAAGTTTTATAGCCCCAGATGTTAAATTTTTGTCACGACAAGGATCTCTTAAGTCTTTTGAAAATCCATCTTCTTTAGCATTTTTAGCCTCACATTGACAATAAAAAGCGCGACCTTCTTTAACTAATCTTTCCGCTGCTTTATTGTACAAATCTAGTCTTTCAGACTGCACATAAAATTCATCCCATTTGATATTGAATATTCCCAGTAGTCGCTTGATATCCTCGACACCACCCTCTTTCTCCCTTTTTTTATCTGTATCCTCAATTCTTAAAATAAAATCTCCATTACTATGTTTGGCTAATGCATATGCATAAAATGCAGTTCTTAAGTTCCCTATATGCATTGATCCCGTTGGACTAGGTGCAAATCTGGTACATATTTTTACTTTACTCATGCTAAGATGAATTATATCATTAAACATGGTCACGTTAACTTACGCTTCAATCACAGCAAGAAAATCAATTAGATACACTATCTATTTCATAATATTTTTAATAGTTGGCCGTATGATGATAAATGGTGGCATAGCACTTTACAAAAAGGTTTTTCCTCCAGCGCCAGAACCAGCCACAGTTGCTTTTGGAAAATTATCAAAATTACCTTTTCCTGAAAAAACAAAAAAAGATTTAAAGTTTACTCTTGAAACCGCAAATGGAGAAATTCCAACATTTTCTCTTAAGGCAAATGTTTACTTTATGCCTAATAAATCTGCAAACTTATTGTCATTGGATTATACAAAGGATACGGCCAAAAAATTAGGCTTCGTATCCGATCCACAACAAGTATCTGATTCGATTTATAAGTTTAACCACAGATCATCTCTTGCCATACTTGAAGCTGATATTATTACAGGCGCATTTTCAATTAGTTATGACTTAAACGCTGATTCATCACCCATTTCAGTACGACCACTACAGCCTGAAATTTCTACCACATCTGTTAAATCTTTTTTAGGAAGTAGCAATCTTTTAGCAGAAGATTTAACAGGTGAAGTTAAACATCAATTCTTAAAAACCCAAGCTGGCAGTTTTATACTTGCCGTATCACTTTCTGATGCCAGCATCACAAGAGTCGATATTTTTAGAAAAAGTTATAATGAGCTCCCAATTGCTACAAATGAACCTAATAAAAGCAATGTCTGGTTTATGGTTTCAGGGATTAGAGAAAAAGGAAGGGATATTATTGCAGGAGAGTATCACTATTTCCCCGTGGATGAAACAAAACTAGCAACATACCCAATTAAGACTGGTGACGAAGCATGGCAAGAATTCATAAGTGGCAGTTATTACCCCGCATCATTTGGAACAACAAACGATGGAGACAGTATAAAAATAAGAAAAATTTATTTAGCCTATTACGACCCAGGAGTCTATATGGAATTCTTCCAACCAGTTTATGTCTTTGAAGGTGACCAAAACCTTGTAGGCTATGTTCCAGCAGTCACTTTAGAACATTACGCAGAATAGTTAACTGGGTATAACATTTTCCCAAGAATAGTTATTGTATATCCAATCTATAAGTTCTGTAGTTTCACCAAATCTATCAGAACTACCCAATACAACAATCATAACTCTTTTACCATTTCTGGAAACTTCAGTAACTAAGTTTTCTCTTGCGTTTTCTGTCCAACCTGTTTTAACACCTAATACACCTTCTACACTACCCAAAAGTTTGTTGACATTAGTTAATTTATGAGTTATTTTTCCATCAACACTTTTGACAGTTATCTCCTTTATACCGACAATTTTGGCAAAAATTGGATTTTTCATTGCATATTTAGATACCACTATCAAGTCCCTTGCAGTAACATACTGCGCACCATTATCAAGACCTGTAGGATTACTAAAGTGAGTATTATTAAGTCCTAAATCTTTTACTTTCTTATTCATCAAAGCAATGAATAATTCTCGTCCACCTGGATGGCTTGAAGCTAAAACTTCAGCAGCATCATTAGCTGAGTAAATAAGTAGTCCATTTAGTAAATCTGGAAATAAAAGTTGTTCACCTGAGACTAATCCCATTTTTTGACCGACCACATTAGCTTTACCAACTTTTAAAACTCGATCCAAATTGTAACTATCAAGTGATACAAGTGCCGTCACTATTTTTGTGGTTGATGCAGGAAGAAGAGTTTTGTTTGGATCTTTTTCATAGAGAGTTACTCCAGAATCAAGGTCCACTGCCATTACAGACTGAGCAGAAAGTATGGGATATTTAGCTTGGTCTTTTAAAACGGGTAAGGGAGAATAGGCTTTTACTTTTTTTTCGGGAAAAACATACGTAACCAAACTGCTTAAATTATTTGAAAGTGAGAGTGCAGAAGTTGAGATTAACAAAAACGCAAGAAGTGCCAAGTAGAGAAGATTATTTTTCATTCGCAGATATTTCTTCAATAGTAGACAACCTTATATCAACCCTTTCCATGTCTCTAGGAAATAGTGATGCTTCACGAACATTCTTAAGGCCTAAGATATGCATTGTTATTCTTTCAGCTCCAAAAGCAAAACCACCAAGTGAGGGCATGCCATATCTAAACGCTTGAAGGTACAGCTCAATATTTTTTGGAGTTATACCCCATTCTTTAGCATGGGCTAATAATGTTTTGTAATCATGTATCCTTCGTCCACCTGTCATCCATTCTGTTCCCCTACCTATCAAATCAAATCCTTGATTAAATTCGGGCTCGTCAGGATCTGGATATGTATAAAATGGTCTATATTTTGTTGGATAATGACTCACAAAAACAAGATCTGATCCATGCTCTTCTTTTGACCACTTACAAATTTCCCTCTCGTCTTCAGGAGAAAAATCTTTTTCTTTTCGACAATCTCTTCCTGTTCTTTTAAATATAATTTCCTGCGCTTCTCTTAACTTAATAATAGGAATACTTTTAGAAACTGCAGGAATTGTTGCTCCCCACATTTCAAGCTCTTTAGCACATTTTCTTGATACCTCATCTAATATAAACTTGATTACATATTCTGCCATCTCTTTAACTTCCAGATAATCCTCAATAAAACCAAATTCTGCATCCAAACTTACAATTTCTGTTAAATGTCTCGTGGTCACAGAAGGTTCAGCTCTAAATACCTTGTTAACCGAAAAAACTCTTTCAAAAATACTAACTAACAATGATTTATACAGTTGGGGACTTTGTGCAAGGTAAGCTGTATGATCAAAATATTTGACTTCGAAAATCTCTGCACCACCCTCAGGAGCCGATGAAATAATACTTGGGGCTTGAAACTCTGTGAAATCTTTTGCCTGCAAGGCTCTTCTAAACGCATCTATCACAACTTCTTGAACTTTAAAAATTGCTTTAATCTTAGGATGCCTTAAGGTTAAGGATCTATAATCAAGTAAGGTTGGAAGTTCCAAATTTAAATCTTCTTTGTTCATATCAAAAGGCATTTCTTCAGCCTTTGAAACAACTTTCATTCCTTCAATTTGTAATTCGACTTTGCCTGTTACAATATTTGGATTAATAAGTTTTTCAGGCCTTTCGACAACTTTACCGCTAAGCTCAATTACACTTTCGAGTGATACTGCCTCTAAGCCATTTCCTACACACTGAATAATTCCAGTTCTATCCCTTAAATCTAAAAAGGTTATTTTCCCATGATCCCTGACAGTATCCACCCAACCTTTTAGAGTTACTGTTTCTCCGACTTTTTTTAAAGTTTCAGCAACTAAAGTTCTTTGCATATAATGTATTTTAGTTTTAAACTTGGGGATTGACAAGAAGCTATTCACCTTTATAATATAAAATTGTTCTCAAAAAAATAATATGAATATATTTTGTTCCTACAAGACAATTATTAACCTCTTTATATAAGAGGGGTTTGTCTTTTTGGAATTTTAGAAAAAAAGCCAAACCTCTTAAAAAATAAGAGGTTTTTTTATTGAAAGAAGGTGAGATTTATGCAAGACAGATATAAATTAACTCAACGACCAACTGCAGGGATTTCAATAGCAGAACAAGCTATGATTGGATTTAGGAGCGCGACAGAAAAAGTATTAGAGGTGGCACCAGAGTTAGGGCAAAAACCTCCTTCAGGATTAAGTCCATTAGAAATGGCTAAATTGGGCCTGAAAGCTGCAGAGGAAAAAGTATTGACTGTATTAAATTCTAAGTCTTGATATCTTTAACCTTTAGCTGTGTTTGGGAATGGTTGTTCCAGGTGTTAGTTTCAATGGTGTATGCAACGTTTACTGAGGAATTAGGAATGAGGGCTAAGGACTTAGAAAAACTGAACCAGATTGCATCGAAAACAATTCCGTTTTGGGAAAGTTTTAATTTTAAATGTTTTCCATCACTCCCTACTGGTTTAATTTCAACAACTTTTACACCTTCTGTCATAAATACTGGAGAAAAGTTACCATAACCTGTTGGTTCAAAACTCTCTAGTGCTTTGACTAAATCATTATCTATATTTTCAAAATCCAGTTCTAAATCAATTTTTAATTTTTTTTCTAAAATCTCATCTGTTAACTTGTCTTGACTTAATTTATTTATCTTTGTTCTGAACTCTGAAATTTTAGAGGTTTCAATTGAAAAACCAGCAGCCATTGGATGCCCTCCACCTTCCAAGATTAATCCTGTTTCTTTGATCGCTTCAATAATATTAAATCCCGAAATTGATCTAGCAGATGCTTTTGATACCTTCTCGCCGTGCGACAAAACAATCGATGGTCTATATAACTTTTCTGTGATTTTTCCCGATGCAAGACCTATTACACCTTCATGATAATCACCTTCTATAACTACTACCTTTTCTTCAGTTACCAACTGAATTGCTTTAACCAAAACATCATCTACAATTTTTTGCCTTTCTATATTCGTCTCACTCAGAACTTTGGCTAGCGTCTCAGCTTTTTTTGTATCTCTTGTACAAAGAAGCCTTAAAGAATCTAGAGCATGGGAAAGTCTACCCATAGCATTAATCCTGGGAGCTAATATATAGCCTGCTTCATATACTCCGACTTTATCTAAACCTGCACTTTTGATTAAAGCTTTTAGCCCTACTCTTTTTGTTTTTTGTAAATCTTCCAAGCCATATTTAACCAATGACCTATTAATTCCCAAAAGCTGCATTTGATCTGCAACTGTGCCTAATGCAACAAAATCCAAACCCATGACAGGCTCTATTCTGTTAGGTTCGGAACCTGCTTTACGGGTTCCGAACCTGTAAGACAGCTCACGGGATAAAAACCAAGCTAGTGCACTTCCACACACAGCAGTAGAATGTAGAATGTAGGACGTAGAAAGTTTTTTGTCTCCTTTTGTGTGATGGTCTACAACTATTACATCTATCTCTCTTTTTTGAGCTTCGTCAATTGCATCGTAAGCAACTATTCCATTATCTACAGTAATTATTAATTTAGGATTTAGTCCTCCAGCTGGCGGATTGAAATTTTGGAGTTTTTCAAGACTCCCTGTTTTGAACCCGTATCCTTCTTCAAATCTATCGGGAATATAAGGCATGGCGTCAAAACCTAATTTATATAATGTTTCCCAAAGTATGGCTGTAGCACATACTCCATCGCAATCATAATCTCCAAAAACAACAATTTTTTCCTTCTTATCTTTTGCTGTCTGAAGTTTTTTTATTACTTTTTCTAATTCCTCTTTTCCTATTCCTAATTCCTGTATATTAATTTCTGCAGGATTCTTCGGCTGTAAAAATTCATCAATTTCTTTTTTTGTTTTTATGTTCCTATTCTTAAGAAGCTCTTTTATGATATCTTTTCCTTTACTTAAAATCTGCCATTTCATACTCTGATATAATATCATAAATGACTAATTTCAAACTTCCAGATGAAGTAAAACAATTTATGGCAAAATTTGCTAAAGCAAATTTTGAAATTTATGTTGTAGGGGGTGCTGTTCGAGATGCTCTTATGGGTCATATTGTATATGACTGGGACTTCACAACAAATGCACAGCCTTCCGAAATTTTAACAATATATCCCGATGGTTTTTACGACAATTCTTTTGGTACTGTAGGTATTTCATTTGAGAACCTCGACAGACCTTTTGAAATTACAACATTTAGAACTGAGCACGGTTATTCAGATAACAGAAGGCCGGACAAGGTCATCTGGGGTAAGACTTTAGAAGAAGACCTGGCGCGCAGAGATTTCACTGTAAATGCTCTTGCGCTTCAATGCCAAATGACAAATGATAAATGCCAAATTATCGATAAATACAGCGGACTAGATGACCTAAAGAATAAATTAATCAGGGCTGTTGGAGATCCTTCTGAACGTTTTAATGAGGACGCTCTTCGTATGATGCGCGCTGTGAGAATTGGGGGAGAATTAAATTTTGAAATAGAAAAAAATACACTAGAGGCAATAAAGACAAACTCAACTTTGATCAATAAAATTGCCAAAGAAAGAATAAAGGATGAACTCTTCAAAATTTTAAAAAGTATTAATCCCTATAATGGGATAGTTCTTCTTAAAGACACGGGGTTAATGCAAGAAATTCTCCCCGAACTTATGAAATGTTTTGGGGTTGAACAAAAATCACCTCAAAGACATCACATTTATGATGTGGGAAATCACCTTTTAATGAGTTTAAAGGAATGTAAATCAGAAGATCCAGTCACAAGATTTGCAACATTAATTCATGATATCGGCAAACCCCAAACATATAAAAAATTAGATTCAGGGATCATAACTTTTTATAACCACGAAATGGTTTCTACCAAAATTGCAATTAATATTGCAGATAGACTTAGGTTTTCAGCAAAAGAAAAAGAAAAGTTTGTAAAACTTGTCAGATTCCATCAATTTACTGTTGATGAACATCAAACAGATTCTGCAATTAGAAGATTTTTAAGAAATATCGGTCTTGAAAATGTAGAGGATATGTTAGCCCTAAGGGTTGCGGACAGACTTGGTGGGGGTGCAAGAGAAACAAGTTGGAGACTTGAAGAGTTTAAAACAAGACTAGTGCAGGTACAAAAACAGCCTTTTTCTATAAAAGACCTCAAAGTAAATGGCAAAGATGTCATGGAAATTTTAAAAATTCCATCAGGTCCAAAAGTTGGAGAAATATTAGAAAAATTATTTAATGAAGTAGTAGAAAATAAGTTCCTGAATGAAAGAGGCGTTTTACTAAAACAGATAAAAGAATTAAAATAATTTATGACAATAAATATTAAAAATACTAAAACTAATAAAATACATAGAGTTCTTCATTGTTTATACTGTAATAAACAGTTTCGATTTGTTTCTTCGAATAAAATTATTTGTCAAAATTCGCATGAATTTTCTATCGATGAGGAAGTACTTATCTTAGAAACAAAAATAAAACTACCTAAAAAATTTGTATGGGGTAAAAAATTACGTAATCCAAAGGAAAACCTCCTGCTAGATGAAACACAAAGCACTTTAGCTAAACCAAAATCAAAATTAAGAATGGAAAAAATGATCAGTTTTATTGTTAATAATCTCACTAAAAATAATACAACTATTCTAGACATAGCTACAGGTAGAGGTCTTCTGATTAGAAATTTGTTACCAGCAACAGAAAACTCAGTTATATATTTAACAGATCTTGATACCGATGTTTTAGTGGGAACCAACAAACTCATTCAAACTCTCCATGGGAAAAATACCATTGTACCGATAACTTCTAGTGCGACCCACTTACCATTTAATAATAATTCTATTCCAATAGTTGTATGTTTTGGAATCAATAATGTAAGAAAAACGAGGGAAGCATTGATCGAAATATGGCGAATATTAAAACCTGAAGGAAAATTAATTTTCTCATTTTCATTGATGGATCAAAATTCGCCAAGTTTTGACTGGTTGCAAACACAAAATGATAAACCCAATTCTTTTGATGTTATTGATAAATGGCAAATGGAAGCAAAAAACATGGGATTTACAATATTCAAGCAGGAAATACTTTTCGACGGTCCTGTTGAAAAAGCAGAATTAGATTTAATTCCCCGAGAGAATGGCGAAAGGTTTCAAGATGTCGGAGTCGTACTTATTAAGAAATCTACTTAGAGTCCAAATTAAATTAATTAAACGAATAAAATTTTAGAAAAATTATTTAATGAAGTTGTTGAAAATAACCTACCCAATGAACGCAAAATTTTACTTGAAAGACTTGAGGGCATAAAAGATGAGTAAGATATATTACTACACCACAATCTTAAATAACATCCCCATCAAAGAGTTTATTATGTCTCTGAACAAACAACAAAAACCAAAAGTTGTTCGTATACTACGAATAATTGAAGAGTATGGTCTAAAGTTTTCATCACCTTATACTAAAAAGCTATCAGGAACCAATTTATGGGAAATACGAATTCTAGGTAGAGATAATATCAGGATAATTCATGCAATAATTTATAACCAAGATGTTTTACTATTACATGGTTTTTTCAAGAAAAAGCAAAAAACTCCAAAGAAAGACTTAGAAATTTCTATTGATCGACACCATGACTGGATCAACAGATTTGGACATTGACAATGATATCATATATGATATCATCATATTTGTATGAGCAATAAACAAAAACTTTACAGTCTGGATGATCACTTCAAAGAGCTTATGAATGATCATGAGTTTGTAGCTGAATGGAAAAAATCTGAACCTGAATATTTATTAGCAAAACAAATTATCGAGAAAAGAATTAAAAAAAATATTTCTCAAAGAACTTTAGCTAATAGACTCAGGACATCTCAAGCCGCAATTTCTAGAATTGAAACCATGTCAGGAAACCCATCATTGTCTTTTTTGAAAAGAATTGCAGAAGTTTTTAATACAAAACTAATTTTGAAGTTTGAATAATTTTATCATTGAAGATTCGATTCTTTTGGATCTAAACTTTTTTTCATAAAAAGTAGAGCATATCTTGTTTCTCCATCCAATGTGGGATTCATTATATCTCTGAGTGTTTCGTCAGATTTAAATTCTTTTGCATCAACTCTTCTACCCAATACCATTTCAACCCCTTTTAAGATAGTAGCACCACTTGACAAGAGCTTTGTTGCTTCTTCTTCATTCTCAAATTTTCCAACCTTTTCTCGTCCATCAAAAAAATCTTTTTGCATTATAGGTCATATATTACTCTCTCTCTCTGCGAAATGCAAGTTTTTTGTGAAGATTTTATTTTTTAAGTCTTTTTTCCCATTCTTCCCAAGTAACAAGAATGGGGACGGCAACGAAGGGAGAAGAATAGGTTCCTGAAATAGTTCCAATCAGAAGTGCTACAGCAAACCATTTGACAGTATCTCCACCCAATAAAACCAATGATAGTAACATAAATATAATAGTAAAAGAATTATTTAAGCTTCTAACCATTGTTTCAGTTAATGCAGAATTAGCAATTGCTTTAATATCAGATCCTAAAGTAGGATCATATTTTTTCTGTTTCTCACGTATCCTATCGTATACAACAATTGTGTCATGAACTGAAAATGAAAGGATCGTCAAAACTGCTGTTACAAACAAAAAATCAACTTCAACTCCCGCAAAATGACCCAAAAGTGAAAATCCACCAACCAAAACAAGTGAATCATGAATCATGGCTAAAATTGCAGAAACTCCAAATTTAATACTTTTAAATTGTATTGCTACCCAAACAAGTATAAGTATTGCAGACATGGCTAGCGCATAAAAAGTTTTTTTAATTAACTCTGGCCCAATTGAAGGTCCAACGGTTTCAAATCGCAGTTCAGTAGCCTTTTGATTTTTATAATCTTCTCTTATTTTTGTTATCTCTTCGTCTGTCTTTATACCAAATTTTTTTGTTTCAATTTCTCCGCTTGATAATTTGTACTCAGTAACTACCCCACCAGTAAAATCAATTCCAAGATTTAATCCCCATTTAAATAAACTAAATATTCCTGCGGTCAAAAAAACTCCTGATATTATCAAATAAATTAATCTGTATTTCATCCACTGCATATTATTTAACAAACAATCTAAGTAAATTACGACTTACAACAATTCCAGTAAATAAAGATATCGCAATACCTAAAGCTAGAGTAATTGCAAAGCCTCTGACAGGCCCTGAGACATGTAAGAATGACCAATCAAGGGGGTTTGCAAGGATAAAGGCAGTAACAAGAGTAGCAACGTTTGCGTCTCTTATCGAATCCCAAGCTCTACCAAATGAAATCTCAAGTGCCGATGCAAAAGGTCTTAATTTTATCTCTTCTTTTAATCTTTCAAATATCAATATGTTACTATCAACAGCCATACCAACAGAAAGAAGAAATCCTGCAATTCCAGGAAGTGTTAAAGTAACAGGAATTAATTTATACAAAGCAAAAGTTATAACCCCAAATGTAAGTAATGCGAAATCCGCAACCAGTCCGTACCTGCCATAAATTAATATCATAAAAAGAGATACCATAACAAGTCCAATTACGCCTGCTTTTATACTTTTATTAACAGAGTCGGCACCTAAAGTTGCACCAATTGTTTTTTCTTCGACCAATTTAACAGGAATAGGAAGTGCACCAGCGTTAAGTTGCACTTCTAATTTCTTAGCTTCATCAACAGTGAAATTTCCTGAAATCTGAGCTTTACCCCCAATAATTTTTTCATTGACTACGGGAGCTGAAATAATATTATTATCCAAAATAATAGCTAATGGTTTACCAATTGTCTTTCCTGTTATTTCCTCAAATTTTTTGGAGCCTTCTTCATTAAACTCAATTGAAACTGAAGGCTTACCAGAATTTTGATCAAAAGTAGTATCTGCAGACTTTAAATCTGCACCTGTTAAATTTGTCGGAACTATTTGATTCTCTCCGACAATTTCAGCAAACAATAACTGCGCCGTTTGACCTATTAAATTAGTTGCTTCTTTTGGATCATTTATTCCTGGAAGCTCAACTATTATTCTATCTTTGCCTTCAAATGAGGATGTAGTCACATTACTTTCAGATACGCCAAATAGATTAACTCTCTTTTCAATTACGTTTCTTAAAGAAGATAGTGCTTTCTCTTTTTTGCTAGATTCTAAATTCTCTGTATCAGCCTCAAAAACCAAATGACTACCACCTGAAAGGTCAAGGCCTAATTGTAATTCAAATTTTTTTCCAAAAATAGGATAGCCTAAGCTTATGTAACCGCAAGCTAAAACCAAAAGAAGTATTAAAATTGTCTTAACCAGTAAGTTCTTCTTCATCTCCAATTATCATAACTCTGCTATTTAAAAATATTCCTTGTAAAAATGGATCACGTCTTTTCTTTCTATATTCTAGTTCTTCTTTGGCCATAACAGTATAATTTATTTCTCTACCTAATTTCGACTCAAAATTACGAACAACAGATGCCAGTTCAGGTAGTACAACTTCTCCTACAACTAAAAGATCCACCTCATCTTCTTTTTTTCTAGGTTTACTTCTAGCGAATTTTCCAGAAAACATCACAAGGTTAATTTTTCCAAGTTTTGATCTTGAATCAAGGATTGCCTTTCCAAGGCCAGTTGATTTAGCAACAATTGACAAGAGATCTCCAAACATTGAATAGTCAGCTCGAAGAAAATAGTAAACCCTATTACCCCTTGGTTCTTTCTTCAAAATCCCCGAAGTTTCCATCTTTTCAAGTTCACGCCTGACAGCGTTTATTTCCTCGTTTATTTCGCGAACGATACCTCTAACATGATACATTTCAGTTAGATTAGAAAAAAATAATTCTAATATTTTTACCCTTACTTTTGAAGTGATAATGTCTTCTAAATTTGCCATTGAAATTAATAACTAATATCATTTCCGGCAGGTAAGACTTCTATCCAAATTTGACCCCTAACAAATGCAATTTCAGATCCATTTTCATCAAAAAACTTTAATCTGTCAGTTGCTACCGCTTTCTCCCAGGTACTTTCAATCACACTACCATTCTGAAAAACCACAGCCTTACCTTTGCCAGTTACTGTATATAACATATGACTCTCTTTATCAACTGGTCCTTCTTCCTTAGCATAAACTATGGCCACATTTTTAGCTGTTAATTGTTCATTATTTTCTAAATCCTTATGTTCTACCCCACCATTAAATCTAAAGTATTTATTTGTTGCTTTATCATATTTCCATTCAACATCGTAGCCTGCCATACTATCCCAAAAATTAAATTTAATACTTGCATACATTGGAGCATCAATTGCCTTATCGTCTATAAATTTCCAAGATTTAAACTTAGTATCCCAAGCTTTACCATCAGCATCCTCGTATTCAAAACCTCTTTTGACAGCTTCCTCATAGATTTTGTCAGTTGACCCAACCTTTTGATGTTCTGTGGCAAGATTCATCCTCCTGTCGTCAGTAAAAAGCGCAGGATAACCCGTGTTGGTTGCACCATTCATGTCATTACCATACCTACCGTTAACCCAACCAACTTTCTCCAATAATTTATAGGCATCAGCCCTAGGATCGAGTTGACCTTTAATTTTCACTCCACTTGGCATGTTGTTATCTATATTGTTTGCCCCTCCCCAATGAACAAATAATGGTCTATCACCATACTCCAATGCATAGTTAATAAAGTAAACCCTAGCACTTCTAATTTGCCCAATAATATAATCGTTATCTGCAATGCCACAATAAAATACTGATAAAAATCTTGTTATTCCACCTTCGGCAACAATTTCATAAACTACATCCGCTCGAGATAAACCAGACTGGGGACGGGAATCTAAATGATTTTCAACAACAGCCAACATGGGTCTTTTCTTAGACCAAATTTCTTTTTCTTCTTTTGTAAACATGGCTCCGTTTATTGGACAGCTTTCTGTCTTAGGTTTGGTTAGATCAACCCTGGAAACCTTACCTCCAGTTTTAGAAGTTGATGGGGAAAGAGGTGAATCTTTGGTCAAAAAAGTAAAACCAGCCATGGAAACACCAGCAGAAAGCAAAAAAAGTCCTAGAAATCCAAAGATTAATTGATATGGTATTTTTTTGATGTTCATTTCACAGCTTCTTTTAATGCTTTTGCTTCATCTTCTGAGAGTTCTATCAAAGCTTTCCCGAGTTTTACCTCTTTTAAGTAAAGCCGTGTCCTTTCTCTTGTATGAAGGCTAGTAATAATAATACCATTTTTATTTGCGTCTAACAGTACCAAAGAAAAACTATTATTCCCGCCTGTTTCTTTAAAAGGATTGTATTTTGCAAGGCCTACCCGAGAAATATTTAATTTAGAATTTTCTTTGAACTGTTTTAGATCGGTCCAAATATTTTTTATTTCTTTTGTGTTATCAGAAAATTCCTTATTTTTAGATATTTTAATTAAATCCTTAAATATTAAAAAGGTCCAAACAGCAAAACTTGTCAAAATTACTAACCAGACAATTGCAATTATCACCAGTGTTAAGCTAATATTCATTATGTAAGAATATCTTAAATTTATGTCAAAAAAAAGAACTAGAAAACAGAAAGAGCACGCACAGATTACACGTGTCAATACCCAATTAGGCTACAAGTTCAGTGGATCCTATAATTTTGAGGCTAAAAACGAAATGGCCAATCTATCGGCTAGAAAGAAAGATTTAGGCTCAGTCAGAAAAGAGTTATATAAGAGCCTAGGTGTGGCTACAATGATCTTAATTTCACTCATAGTGTTATACTGGTTCTCGTAAAAGATAAGGGGGTGATTTAAATATGATGTACTGTGTAAAATGTAGAACAAAGAGAGAAGGAAAAGACGCACAAGCTGTAACAATGAAGAATGGAAAGCAAGCAACAAAAGCAGTTTGTGAAGTTTGTGGAACAACAATGTTCAAGATTGGTGGAAACAAATAATCTTGCTCGGTTGTTTAAAGCCTTCAAGAGGAACTACATACTAGTACCTCTTGAAGTGTTTGGTAAAAACCCCTACAAAACCCTAGTCTCCACAATCCTCTCCGCAAGAACCAAGGATGAAGTAACATTTGAGGCTTCCAAACGCTTGTTCGCTATCGCTTCAAACTTAAAGATATTAAGTGAAATAGATATAAAGTTAATAGAAAAAACAATTTATCCAGTAGGCTTCTATAAAACAAAGGCAAAGCATTTAAAACAGCTTGCAATCAATCTTACAGGTTCGGAACCCGTAATTGTTCCAAGAACACGAGAGGAATTAATGAAACTTCCCGGTGTTGGCAGAAAAACTGCAAATCTGGTTTTAAACAGAGCTTTTGGAATCCCCACAATTGCAGTTGATACACATGTTCATAGAATTAGTAATTTTTTAGGAATTGTTAAAACAAAAACTCCAGAACAAACAGAAAAAGAGTTATTAAAAGTGATTCCCAAAAAATATTGGCCAGAACTGAATCGTCTGTTTGTCTCCATCGGCCGCCAATACCCAACAAACAAAAAGTTAGAGATTTTTTTGAAAAAAGAAAAGTTAATCAATTAATTTAAGGATTGCTGGAAATTTTCTAAATTCTGGACCTTTTTCAAGATTAAAATGTCCCTGACCGTTAATGACTACCAATTTAGCATCAAGTTTTTCAGACAGATACTCTGCATGCGATAATGGACAATAAGGATCGTCGTCTGAATGAACAAACACTATTTTGTCTGATTTTGTTTTAATCTTTTCAAAATCAAATGGTTCTTCAAATAAACCAGCAAAATCTGGATTGCCAAAATCATTCATAAATGAAGCCACCAAAATAGATTTTCTAACCGCTATTTTATCTGGTAATTTTTGAAGTAATCCCAAAATAGCAACTGCGCCCGAAGAGTGGCCGACAATTAATGTATCTTTGCTAAATTTGAAATTTTTGTTTTCAAAAATGAACTTATTATATCTTTTAATGTTAGCTAATTCAGAATTTGGTAAATCGGGCACCCAAACTTTATATCCATTCTTTTCAAGTTCTTTTTTGAGCCAAGGAAACCAGTTGCCTTTGTGGTTGTTCCCAGTTCCACGAAGTATCAACGCATTTTTCATATCAGGATTTATTCAATTTCATTTTTTTAAGTGAATCTTGAAGCATTGTTGGCAGTGTTATTATAGCAATTGTCAATGCAATAATAGCCAAAGTTAAATAAAAGATCCCCATTCCGTTATTCATATTTTTTAGATAATGTAATTCCAATATACCAAAATACGAAACTTAGTGCAATGCTTGGCAATAACAAATTAATTGACGCTCTTTGCAGATATAAAGGGATAACGATTGAAGCCAACCCAATTGATCCAATATTGACACAAATGTCGACAAGAGTTTTGAGTTGAGAACTTGTTAATTTCTGGCTATGCAAAATCAATGTAACTAAATAGTTAGTCATGTTTATATCTTACAAAATTTAATTTTCTAAAACAATTGTCACGGGACCGTCGAGGACGGCGTTTATTTCCATGTAATCTCCAAAGCTACCAGTTTGTATATTTAATCCAGTCTCTTTTAGTTTAGTTATCATGTATTCATACAATACTTTTGCTTTTTTTGGTTCCTCTGCCTCAATAAAGCTTGGTCTATTACCATCTTTAGTATTTGCATATAAAGTAAACTGAGAAACTACCAAGACTTCAGATTTTGTGTCTATAACTGAAAGATTCATTTTGGAATTTTGATCTGACATTATCCGAAGTTTAATTAATTTACTTACTAATTCATCAACTTGTTTTTTAGTATCCCCCTTTTTGATTCCCAAAAGAATAAGCAAAGCTTGGCCGGTGTTACCGGTAAAAAGCCCTTTATTTATTTCTCCAACCACATTATTATTTTCTTTTTTGGTAACTTTTGCTTTTAATACTCGTTGTATAACTAATTTCATGCTTTTTGTGCTTTAAAGAGGCTAGTAAGCCAGATTCTGTTTTAAAAACAATTATCTATCTATGCCCTCATACTTTAGGCCTTGGGAAGACATCCTCAAACGGCCAATTCGGAGGTTGCAGCGGGGAGGATTGCCCGTTTCATATTTCTCGTCTCTGTTGCTCTAACTGGCTACATTTATTACTAAATGCATCTCTAGCTTACGCTAGACACCCTGTCTTCTGCTGTCTGGACTTTCCTCCAGATACCGTACGGCACCTGGCAATTGTTCCACCTCTTTAAAGCAAGGGTATTATATCAAATTTAAGGCTTATTTTTCTTGGAAACGGTTTTGAAGTAAAACTTGGATTATAATAACTATTGGTATTGACATAACCATTCCAGTAATTCCTGCAAGCTTTGCGCCAATGGCTAAAGCCAAAAGAATAATAATTGGGGAGACACCTGTTGATTTTTCCATTATTTTAGGAACAAAGACATAATTTTCAAGTTGTTGAATTAAAACCGCTAACCCAATTGAAGCTCCACCAACAAAAGGTGAAATACTAAATCCTAATATAATCGCAGGAATTGAGGCAACAATAGGCCCTAAATAGGGTACTATCTCAAAAATTCCAGCAAGTAAAGCCAGTGGAAGAGCAAAAGGAATTCCTAGAATAACAAAACCAATATAACTTGAAATTCCTACCAAAAGCATTAATAATAACTGTCCCCTTGCCCATCCACCAAGTCTTAATTCAAGTTCATCTATTATTTTTGAAACATCGAGGCTTTTTTCTTTACCAAAAATGCTTTCTAGATTTTTATCAAATTTATCTCTAATTAGAAGTAGGTAAAAAGCAAAAATCAAGACTGTTAAAATATTTAAAATATTTGCAAAGAATGAAAATCCAGCTTTAATAACTTGGCTAGGTACTGTACCTAATTGAGAAACAATCTCCTTTAAAATATCACCGTTGGCATATTTTGTAATTCCAGAATCACTCAAATATTTAGGTAAATTATTTGCTAAATTAGTTGTTTGTTCAACAAGTGGGGGAAGAAGTATACCAATCGCGAATCCAAACAAACCAAATATTACCACATAAGAAACCAGAATTGATAAACTTCTTGGAATTTTTATCTTTGAAAGTTTCTTAACAATTGGGTTCAAAATCGTCATTAACAAAAGAGATGCAAAAAGTTGAAGTACTATATCTCGTATTGAATAAATAAACCATAAAGATGCAACAAAAACTGCAGTAAAAACAATGGTTTTGTAAGATATCTCAACTTTTCGTATCATAGTTTAGTATTATCCCATTTTTCTACTAATTTTTCTAGTTTTTCCAACTGCTTTGGTTTAGTTAAGTCAAACCAGTTAATTTTTTTATTCTTTTTAAACCAAGTTAATTGTCTTTTAACATAATTTATTTCGCTTTCTATCCATTTTTCGACAAATTCTTCATACGTTAATCCGTTTTTAAAAAAGCCTTCGGCTCCGCTATAGCCCAAAGCATTCATTGATTGCATTTTCCAAGATACTCCCATTTTAAGTAAATCCTCAACTTCATCTATAAAACCTTGCTCTATTCTTTTCTCGACCCTACTCGTAATTAAATTGGATATTTGGTCTACTGGATAATTCAAACCGATAAACAAAGTGTCCATTACACCTTGATTACTTTTGGCTTTGTTTACTTCCTGTTCGTTAGATATTTTCCAAATTGCAATTTCAATTGCCCTAATTAATCTTCTGGGATTATTTTTGTCTGAAATATTTAAACTTGCAGCCTTACTGCTATCCAAGGTTGCCAGCTTTTCATATAACTCGAAAGTATTTTTTTCTTCTAAACTTTCTCTTAAATCAGCGTTTTTTGGAATATTTAAAGTGTCAATCCCCTCTACAATTGCTTTTATGTAAAGACCGGTGCCACCAACCAGAATTGGCAGTTTGCCTCTTTTCCAAATATCATCCAGAGTCTTTCTCACAAACATTGAATATTCAAAAACAGAAAAACTTTTCCAAGGATCAACTAAGTCATAGCCATGTATTGGCACGTCCTGCCTGCCGGCAGGCAGGTCGCCCCACTCCTTGCCTGTTCCAATATCCATGAATTTATAAACCTGTCTTGAATCAGCAGAAATTATTTCGCCATTGAATTTTTGGGCCAAAAATATGCCAAGTTTTGTTTTCCCTGTAGCAGTTGGTCCACAAATAATCAACAGCTTAGCTACTGGCGCTGGTGTATTTTTTAAGTGCATAATGCCAAAATTTAATTGAAAAAAATAAAAGTGCTAAGCCGAAAATAAGTGAGGAAACTACACCAACAGGGCCAACTAAACCAATTAGAGCTTTTGCTGGAATTGTAACCATTACTCCAACAGGAACAATGAAAGTTAAAAGACTTTTGAAAGGTTCTTTGTAAATATCAATTGGTAACCTGCCCATCGAAACAAGATCTCTATAGATCATTACGGTATGATCAATTTCCATAGTTATTATGCCCAGTGATAAGACTGCAATATGAAAAGAGGCTGAAATAACTAAACCGTTGATGACAAGTAGTATGTAGTATGTAGTATGTAGTAAGGTAGGTGAGAGCAAAGAACCAATATAAACAACCACGAAGATGATTGCAGGAAGTGTAATTAAATCAACGGGGTCAGCACCACCAAATAAGCTTCTAAAAAGAGGGTTAATTGGCTTAACCAAAACTAAATCCAAATCTCCGCTTACTACAAGTTGTCTAAACGAATAAACTGACCTAAATAGAAATTGAGCTAAAGTATCAATCAACACATATGTTGCAGTAAAAAAAAGTATTTGATTACCTGTGTAACCTGCAAAACCATTTGTACTTTTAACAAGAAAAATTAAAAATCCAAAATAAAATGAATACCTAACAATTTTACCAATTAAAAAGATTATAAAAGCACTTCTTCGGGCAAGCCAGACAACGAAAGAATTTGTAGCCATTTTAATATAAACTCTTAGGTATCTTTTTAAAATTTTAAAATTATCTTCCGACTGCTTCATATACTTTTAATCCTTTTTGCCAAACCATCTTTGTTATAAACAACAAAATTACTGCCCACATGGCACCAATTCCCAAACTTAACAAATTTAAATGAATGTTTTGACTTCCTAAATATGTTTGAATGGGAACAAAAACAAGATAAGGGAATGGAGTAAATTTCAATATGTTTTGAACAAGAGTGGGGAAAACATCTAAAGGAAAGAATGCACCCGACAGGAATTCTACAAATATAACAATTACTAAAAATTGAGCTCCCCAAGATATTTCAGGTATCCAAAATGGTACAAAACTAGTTAACATGGCAATTGAGAAAAAAATTAATGAGGCAATTAAAAGTGATGCGACAAAAAGCATTATGTTTATAAAGTTAGTTTGAATAAATATTTCTGGTTTTAATATTAAAAACAAAAATGTAATTTCAACGAAAGAAAATATAATATTTAAAAACTTAGACGATATATCCCTTGTTATCCAATATTTAAAGAAATTAATAGGTTTTAGAAGTAAATTAGAAAGTTCACCATTTGAAATAATTCCAGCGACATCAACTGATCTGGATGACATGGTAATTGCACGAACAAAAATTAATAAAAAGGCATAAGCTATGATCTTTTCTTTATTGTAACCAAAATAATTTGCATCAGGATTTTGGAAAACAGAACTCCAGAGAAAAAAAAAGACTAAAACTTGCATCACATTTCTAACTCTCCACATTATAAAATTCAATTTATAAGCAAACTCTTGCTGAAATGAAATTCCTAAAACCTTTAAGTATTTACCCATTACTAAAAGCCTTTCGATTGTTTGAAAACTGTACTGATTACTTCTTCGATGGGTAATTCCTCAATTGTCAGATCAGAAATTGGATAATTTTGCAAAAGTTCAGAAGCTGCAATGGCTACAGTACTTCTGGGTACAGAAATTATAAGCTCGGGATATTCGAATTTTTTTACCATCCCTATTTCTTCCAAACGCTTAATATCTATTTCATCTGAGAGTTTTGCTTTGATTAATTTGTCTTGAGCAAACTTTAGAGTCAAATCTTCAAGGGCACCGTCAAAAATAAGTCGACCATCATTTATAACAATTACCCTTCTTGTCAGGTCAATTAAGTCTTTCATATTATGTGAGGTTAAAATTATTGTAGCATTGTATTTTTTATTATATTGATAAATAAAATCTCTCAAATTTTGTTGGGCGATTAAATCAAGTCCAATTGTTGGTTCATCCAAAAAAAGTACTTTGGGCTTGTAAATTAAGGCTGCAATTAATTCCATTTTCATTCTTTGACCAAGTGACAATTTTCTTACCTGAGTTTGAAGAAATTGAGAAACACCAAGGAGTGACACTAACTCATTCAAGTTTTTTTCAAATTCTTTATTTGAAATTTCATAAATCTCTTTATTTAACTCAAATGATTCCATGGCAGGTAAATCCCACCAAAGTTGATTCTTCTGTCCCATTACAAGAGAGATTTGCTTTAAAAAATCGGGGGACTTTTCCCAAGGATTAAAGTCCATTACTGATACAAAACCAGAAGTGGGATAAAGAAGTCCTGATAGGGTTTTTAAGGTTGTAGTTTTACCTGCTCCGTTTGGACCAATAAACCCCACAAGTTCACCTTCTTGAATAGTAAAGGACAAGTCATTGACAGCCGTTATAATTCTTTTTTTAGGATGAAGTAGTGAGGCAAATGAATTTTTAAATCCTGTTCCTTTTTCAAGAATTTCAAAATTTTTGATCAAATGACTTACAACGATTGCTTTCTTCATTCTAGAAAGAATTATATCATTAACGAGCTACTTGTCTTTTGAGAGTTTTTCCTGGAGTAAAACGTGGAGACCTATGTGTTTTAATTGTTACAAGTTTCTCAGTATTTGGAATTTTTACAGTTTTACCTTTCATGGAAATAACCCTAAATGTTCCAAAACCTGAAAGTACAACTTTTTCCCCTTTAGCTAAAACTCTACCAACTTCTGCCAAAAAAACATCAACAGCTTCCTCCCCAGCTTTTTTAGTTAAATGGGCTTTTCTTGATACCAACTCAACAATTTCTCTTTTTGTCATTAATCGTTAATATACTATTTAGCCGATGTGGTGTCAACTGCTCTTGTTTCTCTAACTGCTGTCACTTTAATTTGACCTGCATATTCTGCCTCTTTTTCAAGCTTTTGGGTAATTTCGTGGACTAAGACTGTTAACCTGTCATCATCCACTTCATTTGGGTCTACAAACACCCTAACATCCCTACCTGCTTGAAATGCATAAGCCGTTTCAACACCTTCAAAACCTTTAACCAATTCTTCAATTTTGTCCATTCTTTTAACATATCCTTCATGGGGTTCATACCTAGCTCCAGGACGAGATCCAGAAGCGGCATCAGCTACCCAAACAAGATAACTTTCAATTGACGAAAATGGCTTATCTTCATGATGCTCAGCAATACAATTAACAACCTCTTTTGGAATACCAAACTTTTTAGCTGTTGTTACACCAACATCGATATGATTTCCTTCTTCGTCTGTAACAACCTTACCAATATCGTGGAGTAGACAACCTAAACGAACAACGTCAACTTTGACGCTAAGTTCTTCTGCAAGAGCGATACCCATTTTGGTTTCCTCAATTGTGTGATGACCTAAATTCTGTCCATATGAAGTTCTAAACTTAAATTTTCCAATTAAGCGAAGGAGGTCAACTGGAAGATTATAAACGCCACATTCTTCAGCAATTTTCTTACCTTCTTCAAGAAGAACGTCTTTCATGTTAGCCCTAGTTAATTTCATTACTTCTTCAATCCTACTAGGTTGGATTCTTGAATCTTTAATGAGAATCTCCAAAGCCCTCTTTGCCACTTCGCGTCGAACAGAGTCAAAAGAAGAAATTCTAATTTCATTAGTTTCATCAATTAAAATTTCAACTCCAGCATCTTTTTCGAAAGCTCTAATATTTCTTCCCTCAGCTCCTATAATTCTTCCTTTTACTTCTTCATTGGGAACAATGATTGAGGAAACAGTATATTCAGCAACAAATGTGGTAACTCCATGTTTTAGAGCGTCGGCTAATATTTCATTTGCTTTTTCGTGAGCATCAAGTTTTATTCTTTCTTCAGCAGCCCTTATTTTTTTGGCAATTTCTGAAGTTAAATCACGTTGCACTTCATCCAAAAGAGCCTTTTTTGCCTCGTCAGCAGTCATCTTAGAAACCTGTTCTAACTTTTTAATGTAATCATTCTGTGTAGCCATATATAGCGGAGTGGCTTTGAGAAGCAAATGTAATTAATTTACCCATATCCATTCTCCTAATGAGGATTATATCATAAATTTTCTTCATTTTTATCCATAGCTTCAAATACCATTAAATCATTTGTCGTAAAACTAATAGCCATCCCAAATCCATTTAAAATCAAGGCTGGAATTTCTGGAGTACCTGAATAAAAAGCTATACCATGGCAAACTCCGGCGATAACGGCTTTTGTGGCCTCATCAGCAGTAATATGCCTACCAGGTATCCTAACAAATGGGATTTTTCTTCCACCACTATTTTCTACCATAATCGTTCAATTCTAATACATTACTGGTAATTTCCCAACTAAAGCCTTTTCCAGCAAGATATTGATTGATTTTTTGTCGCTTTATTTTGTCATCTAATTTCTCCCACTTATAACTTTTTTGTTCTATCAAATCTTTAGCTAGTTTTACTTCATCTATTTTTGTTTCTTCTAAAATATTTTTAATTATTTCCCTATCTATTCCTTTTATTAAAAGTTCTGAACTCAAAACTCTTTTTGATTTTGGAGAAAATGACTGTCTTTGTTCCACCCACCATTTTGCAAACTGTTCATCATTTATTAACTCGAAACTTTCTAATCTACTAAAAAGTTCTTCTTTTATGTTTTCGTGAACTTTTTTTCTTTTGAGATAATCATTTATTTCTTTTTTGCTTCTTGGCCTAAGCATTGCAAATCTTAAAAGCTTGTCCAATATTTTTTGAAACTCAGCATCTTTAACTATTTTTGTTATTTGTTCATCTGTTAACTCCTGATCAACTTTTAAATGAAACTTAACAAAATTTTCAAGGTCTAAACCAAAGCCAAACTCATTGTCCAAATATATATTTACGCGCTTGTTGTTTTTCTGTGGTTTTATCGAAGTTATAATTGGCATGGTAAACCAATTATATTACTCTTCGTCTTTTTCTTCTTCGCCAATTTCTTTAGGAAGCTTTTTACCTGAGGTGGCCAAATCCCTAATCTTTTTTTCTATTTCGTGAGCAAACTTTTCATTTTCTTTAATATGTGCTTTTGCCCCTTCTCTCCCTTGAGCTAAAACTTTACCATCATAATTGAAAAATGACCCAGACTTTGTGATTATTCCCAAATCAACCGCGACATCTAAAAGATTGCCTGATTTACTTATTCCTTCATCATTCATAATATCAAACTCAGCAACTTTTAAAGGAGGTGCAACTTTGTTTTTAACAACTCGTACTCGAGATCTTGTTCCTATCACATTATCTCCATCTTTAATTGACTCAACACGTCTTATATCAAGCCTTACTGAAGCGTAAAACTTTAAAGCCAAACCTCCAGTTGTTGTTTCAGGATTTCCAAACATCACTCCAATCTTTTGTCTTAATTGGTTTGTAAATATTAAAATTGTTTTAGATTTACTAATTGCTCCAGTTAATTTTCTCAAAGCTTGAGACATTAAACGGGCCTGAAGACCCATTACAGCGTCTCCCATTTGACCCTCAAGTTCTGCTCGTGGAACAAGAGCGGCAACTGAATCAACAACTATTACATCAATTGCTCCAGAACGAATAAGAGTCTCTGTAATTTCTAAAGCTTGTTCACCTGTATCGGGTTGAGAAAGCAAGAGATCATCAAGGTTAACTCCCATTATCTCAGCTCTCTGAGGATCTAAGGCATGCTCCGCATCAACAAAAGCACACTGTCCACCCAATTTTTGTGCTTCGGCTACAACTGCTAGGGCAAGGGTAGTTTTACCTGATGCTTCTGGACCATATATTTCTACAATCCTGCCTTTTGGTAAACCACCAACACCAAGAGCTAAATCAAGAGCAATGGAACCTGTTGGAATAACATCCATGGCAACATTTTTGCTACTTTCCCCAAGTCTCATAATGGAACCTTTGCCATATGCTTTATCAATCTGTTCCATAGCAATTTTAATTGCCTGAAGTTTGGCTATATTTCCTTCTTGTTTTACTGGAGCCTCAATTGGTTCTGACTTTTTCTTTGCCATTTGCTGTTACAGATTAATACGAACTTTCCCCAAATGCAAGAAGGAAAAATTGAAAACTAAATAATAATCCTACTCTTCCAAACCTAGAAATTTTCGTTCTTCGCGTCCTTCAACAGGATCTTGGAGTTTAGAAATAAAATTTTTAACTTTAATATCATTTAACCTACCTCTTTCTCTTAAAAATCCAACAGCTCCAGTTGCAACTCCCAAAACAAAAGCTGGAGGGAAAAACACACCTGCTCCAATCAGAACACCAGAAGTAACGGCGAACCTTACGCCTTCCTTAGAAATATGTAAATTGTGTTCACTAGACATATAACATATATATCACAACGCAAAAAATCTTCAAGAGTCTTTTTTGTTGAGGAATACGATAAATATTTTAACTTATCAATATTTTTAAAACATTATTTAAGTTACCTTTTGGAAAAAGGTCTTTTGGGTACAACTTGATTAAGTTTAAATCTAGTTTTTTCGCAAGTCTTAATTTCTTTCTTTTTAAATAATCATATCTTTTTAGTTCTCCGCTTAAGCCAAAAAATTCAATCCAATATTTATCTACGACAAAATCAGCAGTGAACTGTTCATTGTTTGGATAAGGAACACTTCTTTGATGATTTATATTTCTTCTTGACAACCAATCGTCAATTATTCGTTCTGATAAAGAATCGCATTTATGACCGTCATTAGCTAAATATTTCTTAGCAAACATTACAGGATTTGGATCAAAACCAGCTACAAGTATTGCATTGTTCCAACCTTTAAATCTTATTCTGACAGCATGATAATGAATACATTCACGTTTCAATGGAATTCTTGAATGATCTTTGTAAAACTGTCTTATCCAACTTAATAAAAACTCCCCACTCTGTGTCATTCCTAATTGTTTGCACTTAGGTGAACAATAAGTCTTTCCATATTTTAAAAAATTGTTACATAGTTTACATTTTTGCTTAGATTTTAAAATTCTTCTTGAATTAACAACAATGGCTAAGCATCTATGAGAGCAGTAGTGATTTTTAAATCGTCGATATTGATTAAAAACACGAAAAAATTTGTTTTTACAACCAGCCCTTGAACACGTAAGATCTTTTCTATTTCTTCGAGACATTCCCAAACATTCTCTTGAACAATAACTTTTCCAGCCAAGTTTCTTTTCTTCATTGAGTCTACCAACACTTTTATGAACATCCTTTTTACAAAAATTGCATATGGCAGTGTGGATCATAATTTAATTAAATACCGAAAGTTAACCGAAGTCAATACACTGATTCATACACTTGTCAGAGCGACTGGATTTGAACCAGCGACCTCTGCTACCCCATAGCAGCGCGCTACCAACTGCGCCACGCTCTGTTTTACAATATTTTATCAAAGAAGATTTAGATAATCTAAACATAAATAGCCAACTTCAACATCTGTCATTTCACCTGTCTTTAAATGTTTTCTAAATTCAGAAAGTGAAATTTTAACAATTTCCATGCTACCTTCGTCATCATCCCAATTAGGTTCTTTAATTTTTTTACTATTTCTTGAAATATAACAGTACCTAACCATATTTGAATATGCGTCATCATAAGTTTTACCCACAAACTCTATTTCCCCTTCATATCCGGTTTCTTCAATCAACTCCCTTTCTACTGCTGTTTGAGGATCTTCGTGTATATCAATAAAACCTCCGGGCATTTCCATTAAAACTTTTTCGGGTCCTGGACGGTAAACTTTTACCATGATCACATCACTTTTTGGTGTTAAAACTAGAACGCAGACAGCACCATTATCGTCTAGTATGTCATATTCAGCTTTATGTCCATTTGGATAATCGAAAGTTTTAGTAATTAATTTTCTATAACCAGCTCTAGCTTTGTATCTTTCTTCCTTTATTTTCGTCCAAGAAATATTCATATTTTAATTTTATCAAACAAATTTACTCATATCTAATAGCATCAATTGGGGAAAGTTTAGCTGCGCGGCGGGCTGGGAAAACTCCAAAGATTATTCCTATGGCAGATGAAACCCCCAAGGCAACCAAAACCGCAACTAAATTTAAACTTGCAGGAAAGAAAAACCTAATAATCCAAACAATTACTGCTGAAATTAAAAGTCCAGCGATACCACCCAAAAGAGACAGTACGATTGATTCAGTTAAAAACTGAGTTAAGATATCTTTTTCTGTTGCTCCAATTGCACGTCTAATTCCTATTTCTTTTGTTCGTTCCGTTACTGTTGCATACATAATGTTCATGATTCCAATACCTCCAACAAAAAGAGAAATGGAACCAATTGCCACTAAAATGGAATTTATAATTCCAAAAATTTGATTAACTGAAGACAGTATTTGTGACTGTTCTGTAACTGAAAAATCATCTTCTTCATATCTTTTAAGAAGTGCTTCCTTAACTGATACTTTAACTGTAGCAATTGTATCTTCATTAGAAGCTCCTATATAAATTGTAAAAAATGTTTTATCTGGATTTAAACTTCCAAAAGTGGCACTATATGGAACAAATAATCCGTCATCCATCTGTCTATCCCCTTTTTTCTTGGCAACTCCAATTATGTTAAACCTAACATCATTTGCTTTAACTGTTTTTCCAACAGCAAATGTTGGATCTATAAATAATTTTTCCGCCATTGAAAAACCCAAGACTCCTTTTTTTGTCTTACCTAAAACGTCTGCTTTGGTGAATTCTCGACCTTCTTCTATTTCAATATTCATAACCTCGAAAGCTTCATCAGTTGTACCTAATACATAACCTAACTTTTTTTCTTTACCTGAAGATAACGCCAAACTCTTGGTAAAAAGTGGAACCACATATGAAACATCTGGAACTTTTCTTAAAGTTTTTACATCTTTTTCATCAAAACTAGCCCCTCCTGCAAAACCTGCTCCAAAATTTCCACCCGCTCCGCTATCTTCTGAAAAAACGCTTCCTGGAAAAATAATTAAAAGATTTGCCCCTAAACTTTCAAACTGTTCCTCAATGTAATTTTTAAGTCCTAAGCCTAATGCAATCAATAAAACAACTGACATCACACCTACCATAATACCTAAGGAAGTTAAAAATGTTCTAACTTTATTTCTTTTAAAATCGTCGAATGATGACTTAAGTAAATTTCTAAATTGCTTCATAATTTTTTATAAATATTTATTTACAATTTTTCCATCTTTAATATAAATTTTTCGATCAGTTCTGTCTGCAACATCTTTTTCGTGTGTTACTAGAACAACAGTCACTTTAAGTTTTTTGTTTAAATCCTCCAAAATACCTAAAATCTCATTACCTGTTTTACTGTCTAAGTTTCCTGTTGGTTCATCAGCTAAAATAAGGTCTGGGTTCATAATTAGGCTTCTAGCAATTGCAACCCTTTGTTGTTGCCCTCCTGATATTTTATTTGGATAGAAGTTAAGTCTTTCTCCCATACCAAATTGTTTTAATAATTCTTTAGCTTTTTTAACTGGGTCGAAGTTTAATTTGTCTTTAAAATAAATTGCGGGAAGAGCCACATTTTCTAAAACTGTTAGTTTATTTATTAAGTTAAATTGCTGAAACACAAAACCCACATAAGTATTTCTAATAATAGATAATTCATCGTCTGTTATTTTTGAAATGTCCTTGCCATTAATTAAGACTTTACCGCTAGTGGGCCTATCGAGTAAGCCAATAATGTGCATTAAAGTTGATTTTCCAGAGCCTGAAGAACCTAGTATTGCAACATATTCACCCTTTTTAATATTTACTGAAGCATTGTCCACTGCTCTAACTTCATCTTCGCCTAAAAGATAGGTCTTACTTATATTTATAAGTTTAATCATATACGACTAAACCTTCCTCAATATCCCCAACTATTTCAGTAAAATCTGAAGACTCAATTCCTATTTTTATGTAAAGTTTATCTTTTTGATTAAGTTTTACAAAGTTTCCATTTTTATCCTGCTTAACAAAATTACTTGGTACATAAAATGCGTTTTCTTTTTCAGAAGTTACAAACTTAGCATCTCCCGTCATGGCAATCTTAAACTTTGAATCAAGAAGGTTAACCCCACTAAACAAAACTTTAACTGAATAAACTGAACCGGATTCTCCTATCTTTGGTACAAATGAAATATTATAAACTTTGCCTTCATAAGTTTTATCTTCAAAGGAATCTAAAACTATTTGTACCTTTTGTCCATTTATAAGTTTTGTTACCTCAGTCTGATCCGCTAAAACAGAAAAATACATTGTAGTAGGATCAATGATTTCGATTTCAGTTGCACCAAAACTTACAAAAACTCCAGAAAAAGGGTGGGCAACAAAAGTAACAATTCCATTAAATGGAGCATAAATGGAGGCCCCATCAAGATTTCTTTTTGCCGAAATCACCGCTTCGTAAGCTTTATCTTTATTTGCTTCCGCCGTAGTCCTTGAATCTTTCTGGGAGTATGTTTCATCACTAGAATGGTTTTTTACCTGATCTAAAATATTTTGAGCTGTAGCATCGTAGATTCTTAAATTAGATAATGCTATTTGATAACTTGAATTTAAAACTGTGGTATCAAGTTTACTTAAAAGTTTACCTTTTTTAACAGTTTCGCCTTCCTTAACACCAATATAGCTCACTTTGCCTGAAGTTTCATAAGCTAGTTTTGCATAATTAGAAGCTGAAATATCGCCTGATAAAATTAATTCTTCTGAAATATTACCTTTTTGAATAGTTGCTGTTTTTAAACTAAAATTATTTTTTTTGGATATTAAAAATGTAATTATAATAGCAATAATCAATAAAACAGACAGAAGTTTCCACTTTTTCTTAATAAGTTTCATCATCTCTTTGGAGACTGTTTTTTATGTCTTGCTTTTCCACCTGTTCCCACCATACGTCTCTGTCTTTCTCTTGAGTCCCTCGTCAAAAGACCTTCCTTTTTTAATAAACTTCTGAATTTTTCTGGATCTAACTTAACCAAGGATCTTGAAATTCCATGAATTGTAGCCTCAACTTGACTCTTAACTCCACCGCCTGAAACTTTAGAAGTAAAATAAAACTTTCCAAGTGAACCTACAACCTTAAATGTTTTTTCGATTAATGATCCTAAAACTTTTTTACCATTAATCAAATTTTCACCAGTACCTTTAAACAAACGAACCCTAGCTGTTGATGTTTTTCTTCTACCTACAGCAAAAATATATTTTTTACTTGAACTTGCTTTCATATTTATGTTTTTCTCCTTTAAAAACAAAAAGTCTCGCCATCCGATCCGCTTTTAATCTATTATCTGGTAACATCCCATTAACTGCAAACTCTATTATACGATTTGGATGCTCTTTAGCCATTTTTTCAAAAGTTACCTCTTTAAAACCTCCAGGATAACCTGAATGGCTTCTGTAAACTTTATTTAAAGATTTTTTGCCAGTTGTTACAACTTTCTCGGCGTTAACAATAACTACAATATCTCCAGAGTCCATATGGGCTGAATAGGTAGTTTTTTGTTTACCCATCAAAAGAATAGCTACTTTTGTAGATAGCCTTCCCAAGACTTGATCTTTAGCATCAACTAGATGCCAGTCTCTTTTAATCTCTTTTTGTTTTGGTTGATAAGTTTTCATATGTCCACTCTATTCTAACCATTTCTGCCATGTCACCTTTTCTAGACACAAGAGGAATGGCCCTAGTAAATCCACTATTTTTATTTTCAAAAGATTTAGCAATTTCAGTCCAAAGAATTGTTGCAACCGCTTTATTACCTCTTAAATTCTTCAGGATCTGTCTTTTACTTGCTAATGTATCTTTTTTAGCTAAAGTTACTAATTTATCAATCATTCCAGAGATAGCCTTAGCTTTAGCTTTGGTTGTCTTGATTTTTTTATTTAACACCAAAGACTCCACTAAAGAAACAAATAAAGCTCCTCTAGTTGCTCTCTCTCGAGAAAGTTTTTTACCAAAAACTCTTTTTCTCACCTTAAAAACTCACTCCTTTCTCACCAAGTGCTGCTGAGATAATTTTTAGAGATTTCTCTCCTAAATTTCTTACTTTTACAAGTTCTGATTTATCTGCATTAACTAAGCTTTCAACTGTCTCAAAACCGGCTTTAGCCAGTGCATTGGCAACTCTTGTTGGGAGTCCTATTTCTTCCACAGAAAGTCTTCCCACAAGCCCTAAGTCGTTAGTAACTTTTTCTGTTGCTTTCACTTCTACCTTAACTGGGTTAACAATTTGGTTGAAGTATGAAACTAAAACAAGTGACGCCTTAATTACAGCATCTTTAGGGGCAATTGTTCCATCTGTCCAAACTTCAAGTGTTAGTTTATCAAAGTTTGTAAGTCTTCCCACACGAGTCTCTTCAACTTTATAATTAACACGTAATATAGGTGAAAATGACGCATCAAGTGGAATCATTCCGATTTCGGTAGAACTTTTTGTATCAGCTGAAACATATCCTGTACCTGATTCAATTACTAAATCTGCATCTAGTTTTGCACCCTTATTAAGAACTGCCAAGATTAAATCCGGATTTGTAACTTCAGCACCAGTTGGAAGTTTGATATCTGATGCTTTAACTTCACCAGCAGTTGTAACTTTTAAAGATGCGTTAACTGGTTTATCTCCACTGTATGCAATTCTAACTTTCTTTAAATTCAAACAGAACTTAACAATATCCTCTTTCATGCCAGTTAGGCCTGAAAATTGATGTTTGACTCCAGCGATTTTAACAGAGATAATTGCTGCACCCTCCAACGAGGTCAATAAAACTCTTCTTAATGAATTACCCAGTGTAAAGCCGTAACCCTGTTCTAAAGGAGTTATAACTAATTTAGAGTAATTCTTTTGTTTTTCTTCTTCTATTATTTCAAATATTGGTTGCGACATAAAATATCACCTCCTTAAAACACGAAAATGGATTGTACCATTATCGTGAGTAAAATTCTACAATGTCTTGTTCAGAAACTAATTCGATAATGTCTGATCTAATTGGATCTCTTGTTACTTTTCCTAAACTTACTTTTCGTTCTAACCAAGAAGGTGCTTCATATTCAGTGTCACTAACAAGTTTTTTAACAAGCGACATCTCAATTATTGCGGGGGTTAATGAAACAACATCACCCGCTTTAACTTGAAATGATGGAATATTTACTTTCTTACCATTAACTAAAACATGCCTGTGGGATACAAGTTGTCTGGCCATTGGACGGGTGGTGGCAAATCCCAATTTATAGACAACATTATCTAGTCGTTTTTCAAGCAATACTAGCAAAGCCTCCCCCGTGTTACCTTTTGATTTTAAGGCCTTTTCTACATAAATTCTAAATTGTTTTTCTAAAATACCATAAATTCTTTTAACTTTTTGTTTCTCTCGGAGTTGTTTACCATATTGTGAAGGGGCCCTTTTTTGACCTTTTGGTCCATGAACACCTGGCAAAATATTAAGACGGGTTAGTTTTGCCCCTTTATTGAAAAGGTCAACTCCTTCTCTTCTACTTAATCTATCTTTAGGTCCGTTATATTTAGCCATTTTAGTTTAAAGTTATACTCTCCTTTTCTTTTTTGGTCTTGGTCCGTTATGCGGGATAGGTGTAACATCAGCGATTAACGAAATCTTAATGCCAGATGCTTTAACTGCACGAAGAGCAGCATCCCTACCCGGTCCTGGACCCTTGACATAAATTTCGATTTCTTCAACACCTTTTTCTTTAGCTTTTTTAATAACAGTCTCAACCGCAGTTGTTGCTGCAAAGGGTGTTGATTTTCTTGTTCCCTTAAAACCAGATGCTCCAGACGAGCACCAAGCAAGTGTTGCTCCAGTTTCATCACAAACAGAAACTAAAGTATTATTAAAAGACGCAGATATATATATTTTTGCTGGTCCTTCCTTTTTAGTTATTGTTGTTTTTTTGATTGCCATATATTTTTATTTTGCCGATGCACTTGCTTGTTTAGTTAAAGCTTCCTTCTTAAATGCCCCAACTGTCTTTCTTTTACCTCTTTTAGTTCTAGCATTTGTCTTTGTTCTTTGGCCTCTGGCTGGTAAGCCTTTAGAGTGTCTTAAGCCTCTATATGAACCAATAGCTTGAAGTCTAGTGATATTTCCTTTCACTCTTCTGGCTAAATCTCCCTCTGTTGGAAATTCCTCGAGTTTAGTTGTAATTGTATTTAATTCTTCAGCTGATAAATCTTTGATTCTTTTTGTTAAATCAAATTTAAGCAGTGCTAATATCTTTTTAGAGGTAGGCCAACCAATCCCTTTAATTCTAGTTAAAGCATAATCTATCTTCCAATTGTCGTTTAATTCTATTCCTGTTATTCTTGCCATATTTTTTTTCAATTACCCTTGTCTTGATTTGTGTCTTGGATTTTTACAAATTACACGTAAAACTCCAGCCCTTTTAATAATTTTACAATCTTTACACCTTTTTTTAATTGACGCTAATACTTGCATATAATTTTAATATTTATATACTATCCTTCCTCTTTCCTCATCATATTTTGTCATTTCTACTCTAACTTTGTCTCCAGGAAAAACTCTAACATACGCTTTACGCATCTTACCTTTAAGTGTAGTAAGTAAGCTTTTTCCATCTACAGTAACCACTCTAAACATCGTATTTGGCAAGAGTTCTGTAACTGTTCCCTCAAGTATGTAACTTCCATCTGTTTTCATGGCAAAAAATAATCACCTAGGTGATTATTTCATATCCTTTCTCAGTAACAATAATTGTATCTTCGAAAAGTCCTGCTATTTTACCATCCTGAGTTGCTATTGTCCACCCGTCATTTTCTTTGACCAAAGAAGGACTTCCTTCAACATACATTACTTCAATTGCTAAGGCCATTCCGTGGACAATTTTAGGAGTTTCAATTCTAATTCCTTCCATAAAACAAGGAATATATGGGTTTTCATGTAAATTTCTTCCTATTCCATGTCCAGTCAAATCTAAAATTGGACTAAATCCATACTTTTTGACAGTATCTTCAATGGCCTTAGATATATCATAAACATAAGAATTATTAGGATCAATTGAAGAAACTGCATTGTCAAATGCAAGTTTTCCTGCATTTAAAAATTTTTTTACTACTTTCGATCCGTTTAAATCGAAAGAGATTGATGTGTCTGTATGAAAGCCTTTGTAATATAGCCCTAAGTCAATACTGACAAGATCACCTTCTTTAAAAATTAAATTTTTGTGTGGTATACCATGAACTACACCACTATTCACATTAATGCATGTACTCCAAGAATATCCTTTAATCATTTTAAAAGATGGTTTTCCACCTGATTCTAATATTAACTTTTCAGCCAAATCATCAATTGTGGCTGCAGAAACACCAACTTTAGAAGCTTTAACTAATTCATTTTTAATTAAAGAAAGTTTTTTACCTCCTTCTTTCATGATTTCCAATTCTTCTGAGGTTTTAAGTGAAAATTTATCCATAAAATTTATTTTATTGACAAGCTATGCTTATCCATTTATTTATAAAGTTTTTCTATAATTTGTACTAAATCTTTTTGAATTGCCTCAATTGATCTTTCTCCATCAACTTCTATCACCTCAGCATCTTTTCTTATCTCATTAATTAAAACCTCTGTTCTACTTTTATAAAGTGACAGCCTTTTAACAATTGCTTCAGGTGTATCGTCTTCTCTTTTTCTAAGTAGTAACCTCTTTAAAGTTTCTTTTTCGCTTATTTCTAAAACAATCCCTAGGTCGATTTTGACTTGTTTTTGTACTAACCAATTTTTTAAAAAATTATATTGGTCTAAGGTTCTTGGAAAACCATCAAATAAAATGTCGTCATATAAATTTTCTTGGTCTAAATAAGCAGTTAGATATGATGTAAATTCCTCGTCAGGAACAAGTTTGCCAGAATCCATAACAGTTTTCATCTCTGGATGGTCTTTGGCTAATTTTCTAAGATAAGCTCCTGATTCAAAGTAAAAAAATCCGAATTTTTCGCATAAAAGCCTTGCTTGTGTTCCCTTCCCTGATCCTTGTGGCCCAAAAAGTATTATGTTCATTGACACAAAACTCCCACTTTATGCCAACAGGAACTCCTACCAACTTCTTGATACACCCAATCTGATGGAGTATTTAACTTCTTTTGATCTTTAAATCCCCAATACCAACCATTATTCAATTCATCAGAAGTTATTATAGAGGTAATTTCATTATCTAGAAATTTAAATGTGGAAAGAATTTGTGTAACAATTTGTTCAACTTGTTCAGAGTCGTCTACCTGATAGAATACTGCCACGCTAGGACCATAGCTTGATGCAGACGGTACAATCCAAATTATTCTTTGTTTTTGATCACGATCTTTACATTGCCCTGTATTTATTTCAATAAATCTCTTAATAAAAACTCCATTAACGGTTTGGGTTGATGTTTCTTTCATACATCCACTATATGTGTACGCATTTGTTTTCAGGGTAGCGTTTTTGTCAAAAACATTCAAAAATAAACCATAAGGATAAAGATTGTTATGTGGACTTCCAGGCATATCTGGTGATATTACATCCCCTGATCTTAACCAGTCTGAAGGATATTTAAAAGAAAGATCTTCATTAGTATATGTTTTCCAATTGGCTGTTAGGTCAAGAGTTGGAGCTGGAGTTTGAGTTAATAATTGTTCAGTTTTCAATTTCTTTATTTCTTTAGTTAAGTTTTGAACTTGATATGCAAAAATGCCTGCAATTATACAAGAGATTAATAAAAGAACAGATAATAAAATAATTAGAGAATTGTTTTGTTTTGGATTATTTTTCATCTTATCTAGTATAATCCCCATATTTACTCATTAAAAGATCGCCTTCAATTTCACGAATGATTTCGAGGACTACTGAAATCGCAATTAAAACTCCTGTTCCACCAATTGCAAGGTTAGATATTCCAATTGAATTTTGGAAAAGTGAGGGTAGGACTGCAACAAGGCCTAAAAATGACGCACCAACCAATGTAAGTCTATTTAAAACATATGAAAGATAGGTAATTGTTGCTGACCCAGGCCTAATTCCAGGAATGAATCCCCCAGATTTTTGCAAATTTTCTGAAATTTTTTGAGGATTAAAGACAACTGATGTGTAAAAATAAGTAAATCCAACAACTAATAAAAAGTAAATTATATTATAAATCAAAGACTGAGGATTAAAATACTTTTGTACGTTGGTTGCAACATTTACAACTGTTTGGTTTCCTGAAGCTCCCAAAAACTGAGTAACCATTGAGGGCATTAAAACCAGTGACACAGCAAAAATAATAGGTATAACTCCAGCCTGATTTAACCTTAGTGGTAAATATGATTTTTGTTGCTGAAAACCACGTGATGCTTTGGCATAACTGATTGGAATCTGACGGATCGCTTCATTAACAAAAATGATAAGACCCATAACTATTAGCGCAACCCCTGCAAAGATTATAAGCTTTAAAGTATCTTCTGCTTTAAATGTTGCAATTGTCTGTCCTAAAACAATTGGAAGTCTTGAAATAATACCAACAAAAATCAAAAATGACACTCCACTTTTAAATGCATATTCTGTGATTAAATCTCCAAGCCAAACAGCAAGCATGGTACCAGCTGTCATTGTTAAACAAAGGAAAATAAGTTGCATAAGACTTAGGTTGCCTATGATGTTCTGAGATTTCAAAAGAGCATACATACCAAACGATTGTAAAATTGCCAGTGGAACAGTTAAAAATCTTGTGTATTGATTTATTTTTTCTTGTCCATATTCACCTTCCTTTTGTAGTTCTTCAAGAGCGGGAACGACATAACCTAAAAGTTGTAAAATAATTGATGCATTAATGTATGGATTAAGACCCAATGCCATTATAGAGAAATTAGCTAAAGTTCCACCTGAAAATACATCCAAAAGTGAAAGAAGAGGACTACCCAAAAACAAAGCTGATAAGCTTTCCTTATCAATACCAGCCGCTGGAATGTGAGCTGCTATTCTAAATACCAACAGGGCTAGGGCTACTACAAGAATTTTTTTTCTAAGCCTCTTATCGGTTACTGTTTTCTTAAAAAATTGGGCAATGTATAAAAACATTAAATATTATATTATTTTGACACAGGTACTTCAAAAACAAGATCTTTCTTGAAATCACTTGTACCTAAGATCTTAACTCCGTAGGAAATAGCATCTTTCTTGGTTACGAGACTTTTTTTGATTAAAAGTTCGACATTTACTTTTTCTCCTTTTTTTAAATCTTTTAACTTATGAATGTCTATTTCAACAGGTTTAGATTTTGCTGAAAATTTACCCCTACCCCGAAGAAGAGGTAATCTTTTTAAGGTTGACTTTTTAACCTTCAAGCCTTGAAAAAGAATATGTATATCGGTTCTTGATTTTTGACCCTTTTGACCTCGACCACTTGTGTGTCCCCCTTTTCCACTACCATATCCACGTCCCAATCTCTTAGACATTCTTTTTTTCCTCCTTTTTATTACTCTTTTGATCTCTTTGGTAATCCTTTTTGTCCTTTAACTTCGATGTCATTTGTAAAGCTTGAATAGTTGCTCTAACACTTCCAATTTTACTGCTTCCACCTAATGTCTTACCTACAACATCTCGAAGACCAGATGATTCAAGAACTACTCTCATAGGTCCTCCTGCAATAATACCTGAGCCTGGGGGTGCTGGTTTAAGTAATACCTTTGAAGCTCCCATTTTCGATATCACTGAATAGGGAATTGTTGTTCCTTTCATTGTAATAGTAATCATGTTTTTCTTTGCATCTTCAATTGCTTTTCGAATAGCATTTCGGACGTCTGTGGCTTTTGAAATTCCCATGCCAACTTTACCTTTTTTATCTCCCAAGACAATTACCGCTCCAAATCTAATCTGATTTCCACCTTTGGTCTTTTTAGAAATCCTGTTAATTTGAACTACTGTCTCGTTAAATTCTCTTTCTGGTTGTTGGTAATAATTCATATGCTTCACGACTTCGTCGTCAAAATTCTAATCCCCCTTCTCTGGCACCTTCGGCAACAGCTTTAATTTTTCCATGATACTGATAACCACCCTTGTCAAACACAACTAACTTTATTTTCTTTAATTTAGCTTTTTCAGCTATTTTAATTCCAACTTCTTTAGCATCTTTACCTCTCTCCGATGCTAATGTGCATCCTTTTTTATCATCTATAATTTGCACATAAATTGCTTTATTCGATTTATATACAGTTAATCTAGGTCTTAACTTTAAAAGTTTTGACCTTGTTCTTAATTGTCTTTTCTTAAATTTAGTTTTCATAATACGTTACGCAGTTGCAGCTTTAGCTGCTTTTCCTGCTTTTCTCCTAATCACTTCATCTATATACTTCACGCCCTTACCTTTATATGGTTCAGGTGGTCTTGAGCCTCTAATGTTTGCTGATATCTGACCTACAACTGCTCTATCCACCCCATCAACTGTTATAATACCTTTTTCAACCTTAAAATTAATCCCCTCTGGGGCCTCAATTTTAATAGGATGAGAATATCCAACCGTTAAAACTAAAGTGTTACCTTGTACTTCGGCACGGTATCCAGTTCCTACTAATTCTAGTTTTTTTGACCAACCAGTGCTGACACCTTTAACCATATTGTCTATAAGTTTTCTAGTTGTTCCCCAAATTGATTTTGCAAATTTAGTGGTTTTAGACACAGATACCAATAAATTTGTCTCTTCTTGTTTTACTGTTACCAATTCATCAACAATAATTGCTAATTTACCTTTGGGACCATTGATAGATATTAATTTACCTGCCTTGCCGGCAGGCAGGTTATTAATGTCTACTGTTACTCCGTCTAATATTTGTATTGGTAGTTGTCCGATTTTGCTCATTGTTTTATTCTATTATTAAATTACTTTAGCTATTAATTCTCCGCCGACTCTTTCTTTTTTAGCCATAGATCCTGACATTATTCCTTTAGGTGTAGTTAAAATTAAAACATCAGGCTTATTATAACTTTCTATTTCATCAACACTCATGTAAATCCTGAGTCCTGGTCGGGAGACTATTCTGACATTAGATAATACTGGTTTTTTGTTAAAAATAGAAAGCTTAACTGTAATAGTTTTCTTACCTTCTTCTATTGATTCAATAAAACCTTCAGATTTTAATGTCTTAGCAACTCCTAGAACCATATTAGAATTAAAGAAGGGTATTTCTTTAATTCCTGCCATGCCGGCATTTTTAAGTCGTATTAAAAAATCTCCAATTTGATAGTTTGTCATTACCAGCTAGCCTTTCTTACACCTGGAAGTTCACCTTTTAATGCATACTCCCTAAAACAAAGTCTACAAAGACCATATTTTCTCATATATCCTCTTGGTCTTCCACAAAGCTTACATCTGTTTCTATATCTGTTTTTATATTTTAATTTTTTTGTTTCTCTAACTTCTTTTGATTTTTTTGCCATATATTAATTTTTAACTTCTTTTACAAACGGCATTCCTAATAATTCAAGTAATTTTTCTCCCTTTTCCCTATTTCCTGCATTAGTTGTAAATGTAATTTCCATTCCATGAGCAGGTGTTGCCTTTGTTATATCAATTTCAGGAAATACTGTGTGATCCACAAGTCCAATTGTATAACTCCCACCTTTATCAAAACTTGTTCTTTTCACTCCTCTAAAATCACGAAACCGAGGAAGAACTATGTTAACAAATTTATCAAAAAAATCATACATTCTAATTCCCCTTAAGGTAAGTCCAAGTCCCACAACCATTCCTTCTCTAATTGCAAAAGTAGCAACCGAGATCTTAGATTTTCTTTCCGAAGGCTTCTGACCTGCAATCAGGGCAATATCCTTAATTAATTGTTCTTTTGCCTCTTTGTTTTTAACTAAATCACCAATACCGACATTCATACTAATTTTAGTCAGTCTAGGGATGGCCATGGAATTTTTAATTCCAAATTCTTTAGCTAATTCTTTGGCTATCTCTTTTTGATATTTTTCTATTAAACGATTCATATTTTTTTGTTACATTTTTTACAAAATCTGTTTATTTCATTCTTTTCTTTTTTAATTTTTATCCTAGTAATCTTTTTACAACTTGGGCAAATTAAAGCTACTTTTGCAACATTTAAGGCTCGTGGTATATCATATATTCCAGCTTTTACTCCACCCTGATTGCCTTTGACGTGTTTTTTATAAAGATTAACTCCTGATACAAGAACAGAACTTTCCTTAGGGTAAAGTTTTTCAACTTTGCCTTCCCTACCTTTGTCTTTACCTAAAACTACTTTTATATTATCTCCGACTCGTAACTTCATACAACCTCCCTTGCTAATGATGCTATTTTATTAAATCCCACCTCTTTTACTTCTCTTGCAATTGGGCCCAATACTCTAGTACCCAACGGCATACCTTGTTTGTCAATAACAACTCCGGCATTATCATCGAATCTGATATATGTTCCATCAAACCTTCGAACTTCTTTTTTGGTTCTAACTATTAAAACTTTTACTTTTTCATGATCTTTGACTGTACCACTTGGGTCAGATCCCTTAACAACACACAACACCACATCTCCTAAGGTTGCAATTTTCCCGATTCTACCGGGGACACCAATAATCATTAAGCGTTTTGCGCCTGAATTATCAGCTGGATTTAGAAATGACCTTAGTTGTACCATATTATTTACCTTCTAACACTTTCCACCTCTTCATTTTACTTATTGGTCTTGTCTCAACAAATTTAACAGTCTCACCGACTTTATGTTCGCTTTCAGAATGTACCTGATATTTTTTACTTCTGGTAAATCTCTTTTTATAAACAGGATGAGCAAGAAGTCTTTCAACTTCTATAACTAATGTCTTTTTATTTTTGTTAGATATTATTTTTCCTTGGAATATCTTCATTTTTTAACCTCCCTAACTAATGTTAAAACTTGGGCAATTTCTTTCTTTAAGATTTTGCCTAGTTTAACATTTTTTTCCTTAGTCCCCGCAGTTTTAACTGCATTTTTAATAACTTCAATCTTTTTTTGAGCCACTAGAGATAAAAGATTTTTTATATCTTTGTTTCTTAACTCTTTTAGATCTTTAATTTTCATATTATTTTTCCACCATTCTAACAGCAATCGGTAATTTTGCTGAGGCTCTAATAAAAGCTTCCTTTACAATTTCCTTTGGCGCACCTGCGACCTCAAACATTATTCTACCGGGTTTAACTACCGCCACATGTTTAACTACTTCACCCTTTCCCCCACCCATTCTTTTACCAGCCGCACGTCCACTAATTGGCTTATCTGGAAAAATTCTAATCCACATTTTTCCACCTCGTTTAAGATGATGAGAAATTGCTTTTCTACAAGCCTCAATCTGTTGTGCACTAATCCAAGCTACTTCCATCGCTTTTAATCCAAAATCTCCAAATGAGATATCACTTCCTCGAAGCGCTGTTCCTCTTCTTCTACCCCTAAAGTTTTTAATAAATTTTTCTTTTTTTGGTTGCAACATCCTTAACTTTCCTTTCTATGTATCCAAACTTTAACACCAACATAACCTCTTCTGGTTAAGGCGGGGATTTCCCCATAATCAATATCTTCTCTTAAAGTCTGTGTTGGCACTGATCCTAAGTGAAACTTTTCTACCCTTGAGATTTCAGCACCATTAATACGTCCACCCAAAACAACTTTTATACCACCCGCACCCGCCATCATTACTCTATCCATAGCTTTAGTTATTGAACGTCTATGTGGAATCCTTCTTTCCAAATCAGAAGCAATTCTACCAGCAACAAGATAGGCTGAAAGTTCTGGACTTTTGATCTCATTAACTTTCAAATCAATCTTTAAACTGGCAACCAATGAATTTTTGTTAAGTTTAATAATTTTAACAATTTCTTTTTTCAAGTCCTCAATACCTGATCCACCTCTACCTATAACAACTCCTGGTCTTGAGACTGAAACAATTATGACAATTGATTTTGGTAATCTTTCTATTTCAATATTATTAATTCCGGCAAGTGCCAACTTCTTAAATAGGGTTTCTCTAATTTTAATGTCTTCAATTAAGAAATCTTTGTAACTTGCAGAATCAGAAAACCATCTGGATTTCCAGCCAATCGTTCTTCCTGTTCTAAACCCTATTGGGTTAACTTTTTGTCCCATTTTTTTTACTTTCTAATATAATTTTAATATGGCTCATTCTTTTTTTAATTGGATGCCATCTACCACGAGATACTGGTTGACCTCGTTTTAACCTTGGACCCTCTCCAATTTGTATCTCTTTAAACTTAAGCTCAGTTATACTTACTCCCTTTTGTAAAGCATTGGCAACAGCTGATTTAATAACTTTTAATAGTAAATCAGACCCTCTTTTTTTAATAAATGGTAAGGAGTCAATTGCTTTTTGAACACTTAGTTTTTTAATAACATCAACAATTGGCCTTAGTTTCCTGGGACTAATTATTAAATGTTTTTGTTCTGATTTAATTTCCATTATGTTTTACCAATTCATATTGGCCAAGACCGTTAGGTCTTATCCATTGTACGTTTTACTATTTCTCCATGTCCTTTAAATGTTCTGGTCGGTGAAAATTCACCCAAAGTATGACCAATCATGTCTTCGGTTATAAAAACATCGATAAATACTCTTCCGTTATGAACTTGAAAATATTTATTCACAAAATCTGGTGAAATTTGACAGCCCCTAGACCATGTTTTGATTGGTTTTTCTTTCAAACCCATACCAGACTCTAGCTTTTTAACAAGCCTTTCATCTACAAATGGTCCCTTTTTACTGCTTCTGCTCATTTTTTACCTCTTTGTCTTCCTTCAACTATCATATTGTTTGAATATTTCCTCTTAAATCTGGTCTTTCCAACAGCTTTTTTACCCCACGGTGTCTTTGGATACTTAAGCCCAACTCTGCTTCTACCTTCTCCACCTCCATGTGGATGAGCATCAGGATGCATTGCAACACCTCTAACGTGAGGCCTTATACCTCTCCATCGTGATGCACCAGCTTTTGTTCTTCTTTTGTTTTTATCTTCAACATTACCAATCTGACCAATCATAGCCCAGGCGTTTGGATCAAATTTTCGTACCTCACCTGATGGCATCTTAACTAAAACATGTGTCTCACCTTTACCAAAAACAAAAGCAACAATTCCTGCCCCTCTTGCTATTTGTCCACCAAACCCAGGTTTAATTTCAATATTACTTACTTCAAAACCTACTGGAATTTTAGCTAGTGGCAAAAAGTTACCAACTTCAAGAGGCGCATCACTAGATGAAATCACTTTCATCCCCTCCGAAAGCTTATCTGGGGCTATTATATATGACCTGACTCCATTTTCATAAAGCAATCTTGCAATTCTTGCATTTCTATTTGGATCATATTCAATAGCTTCAACTTTTGCCCAAACATCCTTTAAATTTCTCTTAAAATCAATTAGTCTTAAAAATCTTTTACTTCTTCCACCATCGTGTCTAGAGGTAATCGTACCCCCACTTCGTCCTGCATGTTTTTTAAGTAATATTCTAAGTTTCATTTTTTCTTTGGTTCCTCAAAAATTTCTATTTTACCTGATTTAAGTGAAATTATTGCTTTCTTCATGGCCTTTTTTGTAACAACCTTACCTCTAGCATTTTTGTTCGAGCTCTTTTTATAATTAATCGTTTTAACTAATTTAACTTTGACATCATAGGCTTTTTCAAACAGATCTTTTATTTGATTTTTTGTTAAAGTTGGCAAAACCCAAAATGAATAACTACCACCCTTAGCTTGGTTCATACTTTTCTCTGTAAAAATTGGTTTAATTTTCATTTTTTATTTTGTTTCTTTTTCTAATAATATGTTTTTGTATTTCATGATTTCGTAAGCACCAACGTTATTCATAGTCAAAACTTTAACACCCTCTATATTTCTAAAAAATATTGAGGCCTTTTGATTTTTTGAAGTTAAAATTATTAAAATTTTACCCTTAAGTTTTGTTTCTTTAATTTTCTTGACAGCGTCTTTTGTACTTTTTATCTTTCCTACATTTTCAAAGTTAATTAACTCTTTTTTGTCCTTTTTAAAAGAAATTGCTAAATCAAGTGCTTTTTTCTTCATTTTTAAAGGCATTTTAAGCTCTCTTTTTACTCCTTTTGGTCCATGAGCTTTACCTCCACCGACAAAAATTGGAGCTGACCTTGCACCATGCCTTGCACCACCTGTTCCTTTTTGTTTGTATAACTTTTTCTTAGTTCTATTGACAGTAGCTCTAGTTTGGACTTTGTTCAACCCAAAATGGGTTCTGTCTTCAAATATTCTGACTACTTGTTTTAAAAGTGATGTATTAACTTTAGCTTTCATTCTTTACTTCCTCCTTTATTTCTTTAACTGGAGCCTCAACTTCAACAACTTGAGCAACCACTTCATGCTCTAAATCTTTCAAAGACCCTGACTTAACTTTCTTGATTGTTAGGAAAGATCCAATTCTACCTGGAATTGCACCTGAAATTAAAACTTCGTTTTTCTCTGAATCAACACTTACAACATGAAGATTTTTAATAGTTATCTGAGTATTTCCCATCCTACCTGCCATTCTCTTACCTCTATAAACTCTACCTGGAGTTGTTGTCTGTCCAATGGAACCTGGAGCTCTGTGACGATCTGATTGTCCATGAGTTTTTGGGCCTCCGTGGAAACCATAACGTCTAACACCACCAGCAAATCCCTTACCTTTTGTATTTCCTGTAGCAAAAACCACATCTCCAGCTTTAACTACATCTGAAGCTTTAACAACATCTCCTATTTTAAAAGTTGGTTCCTCTGTCAATCGTACTTCTTTTACATACCTTGGATAATTATTAACTTTTAATTTTGAATTCTTAATTTTCTTGAAGTGTCCTTGAAGTTGTTTTGTGGTGTTTTTAAGTTTTTTTTCCCCGAATCCTAACTGGACTGACCAATAACCATCTTTTCCAAGATTCTTGATTTGAATGACTGTACAAGGACCAAGATTAACTTTTGTAACAGGAATCCTAAAACCTTCTATAAAAGTTTGCGTCATTACTCCTTTTGTACCAAATAATATATTCATTTTTGAAAGCCAAAAAAAACAAAGAATTCATTTTCATGATTCTAAGAGTGAATTATATCAAACTAAGTAACTTGTATCAAGCGAGGCTTTTGTGTTACACTAGGCACAAGATGGGATACCAAGAACCCCAAACAATTCATATTGTAGTGGATGATAAAAACAGACCAGTTCTTCAAGTTCCAGAAAATGATATGCAAGCGTATTTGAAAGAGAAAAAATCTCGAGCAAGTAAAGCTCCAACCAAACCAATTTTGCCAAAAATCAATTCTTAATTTGGATTTGTATCATCGTACTAGTACAGCGATACATGAAACTTACATCTTGATCTCGATTGAGACTCCTGCGGGAAGATCTAAGTTACCCAAGGCATCAACTGTTTTTGGAGTTGGGTCAATAATGTCTACCAGTCTTTTGTGGGTCAAAACCTCGTAATGTTCTTGTGCATCTTTATCTGTAAATGGGGATTCCTTGACAGCCATGACAGATCTATCTGTAGGAAGTGGGATTGGACCGGAGATTTTAGCGCCTGTTGAAAGTGCCGCGTCAATTATCTTTGTGGCGGCTTCATCTAGTACTCTATGATCGTAAGCTTTAAGCTTAACTCTTAATCTTTGCATATTTAAAATGTGCTTAGGCTATTATCTTAGTAATCACACCTGCGCCTACTGTGTGACCACCTTCACGAATTGCAAATCTTAAACCATCTTCCATAGCCACAGGTACTATCAATTTTACTTTCATTTTTGCGGAGTCTCCTGGCATGACCATTTCAACCCCTTCAGGTAAGATAACATCTCCTGTAACGTCTGCTGTTCTTATAAAGAACTGTGGTTTGTAACCTGTAAAGAATGGGGTATGTCTTCCTCCTTCATCCTTAGAAAGAATATAAACTTCTGCCTCAAACTCAGTATGAGGTGTAACTGTTCCAGTTTTTGCAAGAACTTGTCCTCTTTCAACCTGCGTCTTTTCAACTCCTCTAAGTAAAACTCCAACATTATCACCTGCCATTGCAGAATCTAGTAATTTTCTGAACATTTCAAGTCCAGTTACTACTGATTTCATAGTGTCTTTAAGACCAACTATTTCAATTTCTTCGTTAACTTTAATTTCTCCTCTTTCAACTCTTCCTGTAACAACTGTTCCACGGCCTGAGATTGAGAATACGTCCTCAACAGGCATTAAGAATGGTTTCTCTGTATCTCTAACTGGATCTGGAATAAACTCATCAGCTTGTTTCATTAATTCCAAAATTCCTTTTTCTGCTTCTGCATCACCTTCCAAAGCTTTTAGGGCTGAAACTCTAACAATTGGAGTGGTGTCTCCTGGAAATTGATATTTTTTAAGTAAATCTCTAATATCTGCTTCTACAAGCTCAAGAAGTTCTGGATCATCCATTGCATCACATTTATTAAGCGCAACTATCAATGAAGGGACATTAACTTGTCTTGCTAAAATTACATGTTCTCTGGTTTGAGGCATTGGGCCATCTGGAGCTGAGACAACTAAGATTGCTCCGTCCATTTGTGCGGCACCAGTAATCATGTTCTTAATGTAGTCTGCATGACCTGGAGCATCAATGTGAGCATAATGTCTTTTGTCTGTTTCGTACTCAACGTGAGAAATATTAATTGTAACTCCTCTTTGTTTCTCTTCTGGAGCTGAATCAATCTGATCAAAGGCATAAGCTTTATTTACTCCACCTGGAAAATTCTTTGCTAAAACGGTGGTAATAGCTGCAGTTAAAGTTGTCTTACCATGATCGACGTGACCAATAGTACCAATGTTTACGTGTGGTTTACTTCTATCAAATTTTACCTTTGTATCTGCCATATTGTGTATTATAACCGAGCCTACCAAAAAGTGTCAACACCCAAATTATTTAAATTGGAAAACAATTTCTTCATATAAATCAATTATAACACTGAAGTTTACCCCCTAGCCATTTCGACTTTTCTTAATTTCTTCAAATTTTAACATTGATAAATAATTACTAATTTCTTTTTCTTCTAAAATTTCTGAAAAATAGATTGACTGATAGTCGTTTTGTTTATCTCCTCTTGCTATTTTCCAATTATCTTTAATATTTTTAGAACTTATAGATTTTCTGATTTCTTTCTTCCTAACTATATTAATTATTTCAACTAAATTTAATGAATGTTTTTTGATAATCATAGAAAAATCGTAAAAATCTCGATATCTAATTCTGTCATTCATTGCCCTAATTTTTTCAGCACAAATCTCTTTGATATCCATAACATTTACAAAAAAAGCTAAACCCCAAACATTTTCATATTTTTCTTTTTGCGGAGGTAAATAAACATTTTGAAGGAAATCAATCTCAACTTTTAATGAATTTGGTTGCATTAAGGGTCCAAGGTATTGTAATTTTTCGATTTTTATAGTTGCCTTTGAAATATAATCTTTTTTGATTTCAAGAAAATCTAATTTATTAAATATCTCTCTTATTTTGTTGAGTGATAAAGATCTTTGATTGGAAGAAAAATCTAAATCTTCAGAAAATCGAAACTGCTTTAAATAACAATGATGAAGCGCTGTTCCTCCCTTAAATATCAAAATATTTTTCATCGGAGATTCTGAAATAATTTGCATTACTAATGCTAAGAAATAGTCCTTCTCGGCAATTTGCAGTGGATATCGCAAAGTTTTTCTATTAATTATTTCTAGTTGTTGACGAGTAAGAAATTTAATATTCATACTTAACGATATTTGTCAAAATAGGGATCGTAATAAAGTCGCCATTTAGAATTAAATTTATTATCATCGGGAAGCATTTTATGAGTACTACGACTAGCAATAACTTTTATCAAAAGTTTATTTGACTTTATACCAATAATGTCAAAAACAAGACCAAAAATTTTTATTGTGGCCAAAGATAATCTTGCTAGATAATCGTCGAATTTGTCAAAATCTAAGTTTTGACGATTTTCTATAAGTTTTTCAAACACTAAATCTAGAGAATATTGACTCTTTCGAAAATTAACAATATCAATTAATGCTTTTTCAGCTGTGGCGATGTGCACAATACTGTTATCAATTTCAATATCCTGCCAGCCAAAATAAAATTCAGGCTTTGTTTTAACAAATGAATATTCATTTGAATTTAAAATAACTTTTTTATATGCTTTTAATGAAACCGAGATCGTTTTACTGGTCAATTGATCAAACATTCCATATTTTTGCAAAGCCGATTCGAACGAAACGTATGATTCGGGAACTAATAAATTTGCAACTTTATAGGGTGAAATTGATAAAAATCCTCGAGTACTTAAATCACTAATAACATATAAACTCTTTTTAATTCGTATTAACCATCCGTTTTTAACCAACTTCGTGATAAGGTTTTTTGTTTGTTTGTAATCCCAAAATTTTTTAGATTCAAGAAGAATTTGTTCAAAAGTAACTATTTTGTTATATTTAACAATTAAATTCTCCAGAAGTTCGTCTTGTTTACTTGAAAGTATTGTATGATTCATATACTCTAAGTCATCAGTATAAGTGACTTAACATATATAGATTAAACTTAAATATAACAGTTGTCAAGCAGTGTTTTATCCTCTTGCCATTTCAACTTTACCAGCCTTGGCAACTATTTGGGCTGCGATGTGGGATGGAACTTCTTCATAATGAGAAGGCTCTACATATGCCCTTGCTCTTCCTTGAGTAAGGGAACGGAGTTTTGTTGCATATCCAGATAGTTCTGCCAAAGGCGCTGTTGCATAGATAACAGTTTCTCCACCTTTTTCCTCTGATCCTGAAATTTGAGCCCTTTTACTTGAAAGGTCTCCCATAACATCTCCCATATATTCTGCTGGGGTAAAAACCTCAACTTTCATAATAGGCTCTAAAAGAACCATATCTGCTTTTCTTACTGCATCTTCAACACCTAAAGAACCTGCTATCTTAAAGGCCATTTCTGAAGAATCAACATCATGGTAACTTCCATCAAAAACTGTAACTTTAACATCAACCATCGGGTACCCTGCCATAATTCCATTTTCTAATTTTTCGCGCGCACCTTTTTCAATTGCTGGAATATACTCTCCTGGAATTGAGCCACCTTTAATTTGATTAACAAATTCAAATCCTTCTCCCTTACTTTTTGGCTCAACTTTAAGTAAACAATGACCATACTGTCCTCGGCCTCCAGTTTGTCTAATATACTTTCCTTCACCTTCTGCATACTTTTTAATAGTTTCTTTGTAGGCTACTTGTGGAGCACCTGTGGTTGCCACGACGTTAAATTCTCTCTTCATTCTGTCGACCAAGACTTCAAGTTGAAGTTCACCCATTCCAGCAATAATTGTTTGTCCAGTTTCAGGATTACTTTTAATTTTAAATGTTGGATCTTCATCTGATAGTTTATTTAAGGCCAAACCCATTTTTTCTTGATCAGATTTGGTTGCGGGTTCAATTGCCAAGGAAATTACTGGTTCTGGGAATGTAATTGATTCAAGATGAATTGGATGAGCTGGATCACAAATGGTGTGACCTGTGGTTGTATCTTTAACACCCACCACAGCAACAATTTCTCCGGCATAGGCTTCTTCAATTAATTCTCTTTGATCGGCATGAAGAAGTACCAATTTTCCAATTCTTTCTGTTAGTTGTTTACTTGAGTTATAAACCTGTTGTCCTGCTTTTAGGGTTCCTGAATAAACTCTAACATAGACAAGTCTACCCACATGAGGATCTGTTACAACTTTAAAGGCAAGGCCAGAAAATGCAGCCTCATTTTTTCTTTCCCTTGTTTCAATTTCCCCTGTTTTAGGGTTTGTTCCAGAAATTGCAGGCAAATCAATTGGAGATGGTAGATACTCAACAACCCCATTCAATAGTAGTTGGCTTTCTGCAGTTCTGTTGTCCCCCCCAAAAATTGGGAAAAATTTACCAGCTATAACACCTTTCCTAATAGCACGTTTTATAATGATTTCGTCAGGTTCCATGCCTTCCAAGAATAATGTCAAGGCTTCGTCATCAAACTCTGAAACTTTTTCAATTAATTCCTGCCTGTATTTTTTAGCGGTTTCCAAAAAATCATTAGGTATTTCTTCGTCTACAAGCTTTGCATCTTCAACTGCTTTATAAGTAAGAGCTTTCATGGTAATAAGATCAATGACACCACGATGCTGGTGTTCCTGGCCAATTGGGTAAATAACAGGTGAGGCATTTGCGCCGAGCCTTTCTCTAATTGATTTGATTGATCCATCAAAATCAGATCCTATAAGATTAAGTTTGTTTAAAACGCAAATTCTTGGAACATTATATTTATCGGCCTGTCTCCAAACTGTTTCAGATTGTGATTCAACTCCAGTTCTACCGTCAAAAACCATTAAAGCACCATCCAAAACTCTTAAGGATCTCTCAACTTCTGCAGTGAAATCAATATGTCCTGGAGTATCAATCAAATTAATTCTATAATGACCAGCGGAAACGGAAGAGTCCTTTTTTAAGTCCCAGAAAGCGGTAATTGCCGCTGAAACAATGGTAATTCCACGCTCTCTTTCCTGTGCCATCCAATCAGTAACTGTAGTTCCATCATCAACAGAGCCTTGCTTGTACGTACGGCCCGTCTCAAAAAGAAGTCTTTCAGTAGTTGTAGTTTTACCTGCATCAATGTGGGCAATAATTCCAATGTTTCTAATTTTTTCCAGTGAAACATTACGATCTTTAGTAGCCGTCATTACAATTGCAGATTTTTTTGCTTTTTCCTCAGCCATTTTATAACAAGTGATTAGTGATCAGATATAAAGTGATCAGTCAAAACAAAACTCCATAATGGAGCAACAGTGATTGTAGCAAATGATTGGATAATTTTACAGGTCTAATTTTTATGTAAAGAATTTATTCGAACTTCTGTTAAAATTTCTGCAAAAGGTCTACCTCTATCAAGTTGTTTTAAATATTTTTCCACGATTTTTCTCGTACTTCGAACAAAATCTATGTTTTCAGCGGTACCTTCTAGATTATGTTCCTTTAAAACTTCAGCAATTTGTGCATCGGTCAATGTCTCACTCAAAGGCCTTTCGTCTTCTGACATATAGAGATGAGACTACTCTCTCTCTCTGCGAAATTCAAGTAGCAAGAAGCTAATATTTGACATGCGTGTTAAGATTGTTTAAATGATAAAAATAAACTCTAGAATTATTTTGGTTGCTGTACTTATACTTTTTATCCTTCCTTTTACTGGCGCTTGGGCTATAGTCGGGGCAGGACATGTTGGAGTAGTTACAAGATTAGGTGCTGTAAATAGAGTAGCTAATCCTGGTTTTACATTAAAAATTCCATTAGTTGAATCAGTTGTTTCTATGGAAACTAGGACCCAAAAAGAACAGGTTGAAGCAACTGCTGCTTCAAGTGACCTTCAAGAAGTAAAGTCCACTATCGCCTTAAATTATCATTTAAATGGCAATAAAGCAGTTGATGTTTATCAAAACATTGGAATAAATTATAGAGAAAGAGTTGTTGATCCTGCCATGCAGGAAGCTTTTAAAGCAACAACTGCCCAGTTTACTGCTGAAGATTTAATAGTTAAAAGAGAAAAGGTCAGAGAAATTACACTAATAGAACTTAAAAATAGACTCGAAAAATATAATGTATTTGTTGATGATTTAAATATTGTTAATTTTGACTTTTCAAAAGATTTTAACGATGCGATTGAACAAAAACAGGTTGCACAACAAAACTTAGAGAGAGCAAAAATTGAGGCTGAAACCGCAAAAACTCAAGCAAACGGGCAAGCTCAATCTCAACAGATTTTGAGAAATACTGGAAGTTTATCGGCTGAATATTTACAATTTTTAGCAGTTCAAAAGTGGGATGGTAAACTTCCAAATGCCACAAACGGGGTTCCTTTTATTAATATTCCTACAAGATAAATTTAAACTCTTCTCTTGATACTAGCTAATTTTCCTTCTTCCCCATGAAGATATGTATGTATTTTAGGATCAACGAATGTGCGAGGAACAGTAGGATTAGCGCCTAGAGAAGTATCGACTGGCCTACCATTTTCTAAAACTGCATAGACAACTCCTTTTGCTGTTTTTTTAGCTGGAATAAATCCAAAAGTCATAATAGGGCTGATATTACTCTCTCTCTGCGAAATTCAATAAGTAAATAAATCTTTCTCTCCACCTTCTAAAATTTGATTTCAATTTATGGAGTGAATTTAATTAGAAAGTTTGCATCTGTTTGACAAGGGTTTATCCCGAAGAAGTCATGCAAACAAAGTATGAACGAAGTAAATTGCTATCATAATTTTGGCAGGTGTGCCTTTTCTTCTTCCAATTCTTACTTTGGACAAGCAAAGAAGAATTGAAGTTATGCAAAACTTAACTGCAATATTAAGGTCAGACCTTTTTATGGCCAGATTTTTAAGGTCTGACCTTGCAAAACAGGAAATAAAATATTGAAGATTGGGTAGAAGTTACCACTTGAAGTGACTAAAGGCTTTGTTGGCTTCGGCAACACGTTCCATATCAGTTCTTTTCTTTACTGCTCCACCTTCGCCTTTTGAAGCATCTATAAGTTCTTGAGCCAATTTCTCTCCAAAGGCGTGAAATTCTGAATTACTTCTTGCTCTTGCAGCATTGACTAACCATCTGATAGCAAGTGATTCTTTTCTTTCTCCTCTGACCTGACTTGGAACCTGATAGGCTGCACCACCAACACGCTTTGCTCTAACTTCCATTTCTGGTTTGATGTTGTTTATAGCCTTTTCAAAGACAGAAACTGCACCTTTTCCAATTATTGTAAATGCAGAATAAATTTGCTTCTCAGCAACACTTTTTTTACCATCGTGCATACTTCTGTTTATAAGTTTTGCAATTAAGTTACTGTTATAAACAGAATCTACTTCAACTTTTCTTTTTCTTGATTGCCCACGTCTACTCATTGCTTTTTACCTCCTTGGTTTCTCTTTGTTCCATATCTACTTCTTGATGTTTGTCTTCCACTAACCCCAGTTGTATCAAGTTTTCCTCTAACAATTGTGTATTTTACACCTGAAAGGTCTTTAACTTTACCGCCCCTAACTAATATAACAGAATGTTCTGCAAGTTCGTGACCTTCACCTGGTATATATGCAGTAACTTCTTGTTTATTTGACAATCTAACTCTAGCTACTTTACGAAGTGCTGAGTTAGGTTTTCTGGGTGTTTGAGTTCTAACCGTTAAAACAACACCCCGTTTAAAGGGGGATGCTGTTTCACCAAAAAGTCTATCCTTAGAGTTAAACCACTTTTTTAAAGAAGTAGTCTTGGTTTTCTTTTTATTTGGAGTCCTTCCGTGTTTTACTAATTGGTTTGCTGTAGGCATAACTTATTTGTTTTCTAAATTTGCTTTTTCCTCAGTCACTGGGATAAGTCTTCCAATAATAACATTTTCCTTAAGTCCCATTAACGTATCTTCCCTAGATAAAAGTGAACTTTCAGTTAAAACATCAGTTGTCTGTTCAAATGATGCGGCCGATAACCAGCTTTCAGTGTAAAGCGATCTTCTTGTGATACCTAAAACAATCTGTGATGCCGATGCTGGTTCTCCACCCTCAGCCAAAGCTTTTTCATTTGCCGCTTCAAAAGAAGCTTTACTTGTAAGTTCTCCTGGCAAGAAGTTGGTGTCACCTGAACTTATAATTCTAACTTCATCGCTCATCTTTCTGGCTATTACTTCAAAATGTTTATCATTAATACCAATGCCTTGAGATTCGTAAACTTTTTGAATTTCTGCAACTAAGTATTCCTGAGCTGCGCGAAGACCTTTAATTGTTAATATTTCTTTAAGATCAAGTGGTCCAAAAGCAAGAGCTGTTCCCGCCTCAACCATTTGATTATCTTTAACTGCAAGCTCTAAAGTCTTAGGGACAACATATCCCCTTTCTTCTTTAATCTTGCCTGTTCCTCTGATTGTAACTTTGTAACCTTCCTCAGTTTCTGAAACAATAGCTTTACCAGTAATCTCGGCGATAGAAGAAACGATTTTTGGAGTTCTTGCTTCAACTAATTCTTCAACTCTTGGTAAACCTTGTGTGATGTCTATACCAACAACACCAGCTGCATGTTTAGTTTTTAAAGTAAGCTGGGTTCCAGGTTCCCCAATTGATTGGGCTGCAATAACTCCAACAGGCGTGCCCATTAAAACTTCATTCTTTGTTGATAAGTCCCATCCATAACATTTAGCACAAAGCCCATATCTTGACTGACAAGTTAGAGCTGACCTAACCTCTAAGATATCAATACCTGAAGCATCAATTTTACCTGCAATTTCTTCATTAACAAGATCACCTTTTACGGCTATGACTTTACCTTTACCATCTTTAACATCATCAATCAAATATCTACCAATTATTCTTTGCATAAAGGATGTTGGTCTCTCTGATTTAATAATGGTTAATCCTTCTTTAGCATTACAATCATTGTATCTAATGATCAAGTCGTGAGATACATCTACAAGCCTTCTAGTTAAATATCCAGCGTCTGCTGTCTTAATAGCAGTATCTGTTAGACCTTTTCTAGATCCTCTTGAGGATGTGACATATTCAAAAACTGACAAACCTTCTCTAAAATTGCTTTTAATTGGAAGTTCGACAATCTTCCCAAGGGGATCAACAACCAATCCTCTCATGGCTGACAATTGTTTAACCTGATCTCGACTTGCTCGACCAACCTTCGCGTCGATAACAACTCTAATTGGATTGGTTGGTTCCATTAAGGCCCAAGTTTTATCTGCTAAATCTTCAGAAACCTCAAGCCAAACCTCTTTGGTCATTCTCTTTTTCTCTTCAAGAGTAATAAGTCCTAAATTGTAGTTTCCTTCTATTTCAGAGACTTTATTTTCAGCCTCTTTAATTATTTTCCCTTTTTCAGGTAGTAAAACAGCGTCAAAAATACCAAAGGAAATGCCTGAAACTGTACCTGCTGAAAAACCTAAGGCTTTAACATCGTCGATCATTTTAACAACTGTTGCTTTATCACATTTAGCATATGCTATAGCAAATAATTTTTTAATTAATGATGAAGTTCCAGCTTCGTTTACATAATCAAAAACTGGGGGTAATATCTCATTTAAGTAGATTCTTCCAACAGTGGTCTCAATAATTTTGCCTTCGATTCTAACGTCAATCATTTGTCGAAGTTCAATTCTTTCTGTCTGATGTGCCAAAATTGCTTCATCTTTATCAGAAAAGATTGTTTTTATTTTTTCTAGTTTGGTGTCAATAGAGGTCAAATAATAAACTCCCAAAGCCATTTCTTTTGAAGCAGGAGTTGAAACAGGCGAACCGTCAGACGGCCTTAATAAATTATGTTCAGGAAGCATCAAGGTCTTGGCTTCCTCAATTGCTTGTTTCGATAATGGTACATGAACAGCCATTTGATCTCCATCAAAGTCGGCATTAAATCCTGAACAAATTGCAGGATGAAGTCTGATAGCACTTCCTTCAATTAAAATAGGGTAAAAGGCTTGAATTGAAAGTTTGTGTAAAGACGGTGCACGATTTAGAAGTACAGGATGATCTTTAGTAATCTCTTCCAAAATATCAAAAACCTCAGGAGGTCTCCTATCCAACATGTTTTTAGCAGACTTTACATTAGGTGCAATACCTCTTGAAATCATTTCACGAAGCACAAAAGGTTTAAACATCTCAAGAGCCATCTCTTTAGGTAACCCACATTGATTGAGTTTAAGGTCGGGCCCTACAATAATAACGCTTCTTCCAGAATAGTCTACTCTTTTACCTAATAGATTCTGTCTAAATCTTCCCTGTTTTCCTTTAAGCATATCAGAGAGTGACCTTAAAGGTTGTCTGCCTCTTGCTCTACGTGTAGCTTTTCTTTGAGATGCATCTATTAAAGAATCAACTGCTTCTTGCAACATTCTTTTTTCATTTCGAAGGATTATTTCAGGTGCACCAAGACCAATTAAGTGTTTGAGTCTATTGTTTCTATTAATTACTCTTCTATATAAGTCGTTCAAATCAGATGTAGCAAAACGTCCGCCAGAAAGTTGGACCATAGGTCTTAGGTCTGGAGGTAACACAGGCAAAACTCTAAGAACCATCCAGGCTGGATCAATTTTGGCTTTCTTCAATCCTTCCACAAGCTTTAATCTTTTGACAAGTTTTATGTATTTAGTGCTTGTTGGTTTTGTCTCATTAACTTCGGTTCTTAATTCTGTTGAAATTTTCTCAATATCAATTTCATTTAAAACAGATAGTACAGCTTCTGCCCCCATCTTGGCATCAAAGAATTCAGCCGCACCAAAGGTCGAAAGTTCATCATATTCTTCTTCAGAAAGAATACTTAAAGTTTTAAGGCTTCTAACCAAACCTAATAAATTTTCAAACAATCTTGAGTTCCCTGATAGATTTGCCTTTTCATCTTCAGACAATGCGGTTTCTTTCTTTCTATTTTCAAGTTCAATTTCTGATACTGCAAGACTCGCTTGATCTTTATCTTTAATTTTTCCTTCTATTTTTTCTCTTGCTTTTTTGGCTTCATCTGCCAATATTTCTCTTTTTTCTTTGAAAGTAGAAATTATTTGAGCTTCATTATCAGCTAATTCTTTTTCTAAAATTTTAATAGCATCCTTTTTCTTGTCTTCGTCAACATTTAAAGCTAAATACCTTGCAAAATAGATAACCTGTTCAATAGCACGAGGCGCCACACCCAAAATTGTTGATATCTTTGAAGGTGCCCCCTTGAAAAACCAAATATGGGCAACGGGGCAAGCAAGACTGATATGGCCCATTCTTTCGCGTCTTACACGAGATTGTGTTACCTCAACTCCACATTTATCACAAATAACCCCTTTGTATCTAATTCTCTTATATTTACCACAGAAACACTCCCAATCTTTAGTGGGTCCGAAAATTTTCTCATCAAAAAGTCCGTCTTTTTCAGATTTTAATGTTCTATAATTAATTGTTTCTGGCTTTGTTACCTCACCTCGGCTCCATCTTCGAATATCATCGGGGGACGCCAAACGGACAACCAAAGACCCAAAATCCTCAAGATTTTTCAAATCAAATAATTGATCAAGTGTATTAGTTAACATTTTTTACCTCCTCTACTTCCATTGGCCCCACAGTACTTAATAGTTCATCAGTTGCAACAACAGTAGCCCCTAATTCGTGAGCTAGTTTTTCACCTTCATGAGTATCTTCGTCTGAAGTGATTTTCGAAAGTATAACATTTTTGGGAATAATACTTAATCCTAATGCATTAAGTTCTCTGACCAAAACTTTAAAACTTTCTGGAATTGTTGACTCTGGAATATCAGTTCCTTTGACAATAGCTTCAAATGCCTTGGCACGACCTACAATATCGTCGGATTTAATGGTGAGCATTTCTTGAAGTACGTGTTGTGCACGATGTGCCTCAAGTGCCCAAACTTCCATCTCTCCAAGTCTCTGACCTCCCATTTGAGCTTTTCCACCAAGAGGTTGTTGAGTAACAAGTGAGTATGGGCCAGTGGACCTAGCATGGGTCTTATCTTCGACCATGTGGGTGAGCTTTAAGATGTAACTTATACCAACCACTGTTTCTTCCTTAAATGGCTCACCCGTTCGTCCATCAATAAGTCTTGACTTTCCGTTTACAGGTAAATTTGCTGACTTAAGTTCCCTGACAAGATCATCTTCTGTTACATGATCAAAAACTGGAAAAGCTCCTTTTTCACCAAGCTGGTTTAAAGCTAAACCGAAATGAGCCTCAAGAAGTTGACCTAAATTCATACGGGCTAGAACTGATAATGGTGACAAAACGATATCAACAGGGGTTCCGTCAGAAAGATATGGCATATCTCCAGCCGACATAATTCTTGAAATAACACCCTTATTCCCATGTCTACCAGCAATTTTATCTCCAACTGTAACTTTTCTAATTTGAGCAACTTTAATTATGATTTTTTCTATAACTCCTGGGCCCAATTCATCACCCTTATTTCTATCTAATATATCAACGCCCACAACAATACCTTTTTCGCCATGTGGTACACGAAGCGATGTATCTCTTACTTCTCTCGCTTTTTCACCAAAAATAGCCCTCAATAATCTTTCTTCAGAGGTTAATTCTGTTTCTCCTTTTGGGGCAATTTTTCCTACCAGAATATCGTTTGGTCCAACCTCTGCACCAATTACTACAATTCCATCTTCAGCTAAATTTGCAAGCTCAATTTCAGAAACATTTGGAATATCCTTAGTTCTTTCTTCTGGTCCCAATTTCGTATCGACTATCTCTGCGTCATATTCCTCGATATGAATTGATGTTAATAAATCTTCTTTAACTAATCTATCCGATACTAAAATGGCGTCCTCAAAATTAAAACCACCATAACTCATATAAGCAACAACTAAATTGCAACCTAATGCCAATTCTCCATTTTGGCTTGCTGGACCATCTACCAACAAATCTCCAATATTTACCTTATCACCAGGATTAACTAATACTTTTTGGTTGTAACAAGTTGAATGAGCGGTTCTTTTGAATTTCATCAATGAATACTCTTCAGAGCTACCACTATCAATTACATTGACCGCCTCAGTTGATTCATCAATAGTTATTTTCTTATCAAGTTTAACTACAACTTTTTCATTGTCAGCATGTGTCACAGTTCCCGCGTGTCTTGCTATAACAACTCTTTTCATTGCTTTTGCTACTTCTTTTTCCATTCCAGTTCCCACTATGGGGGATTCGGGTGCAACAAGAGGAACAGCTTGACATTGCATGTTTGAACCCATCAAAGCTCTGTTACCTTCATCATGGGCCAGAAATGGAATTAAGGAAGCAGAGGTCCCAATTAACTGTCTTGGAGTTATGTCTATTAAATCTACTAATTCGACAGATCCTTCGGTAAAACTGCCTAAGTGTCTAAGAGGTACCCTTGAATCTGTAATAAACCCGTTGGCGTCAATATTTACACCAGAATGGGTAATATTATAATTTTCTTCATCTTCTGCTGTTAAATAAACTATTTCATCAGTAACTTTAACCTTTTTACCTTTTTTCTCTACCTTTCTATATGGAGACTCTAAAAATCCAAATTCATTAACTTTTGTATATAAAGCTAGGTAAGTAACAAGTCCAATGTTTGGTCCCTCAGGGCTTCTAACGGGATCTATCCTTCCATATTGTGAAGAGTTAACGTCACGAATAGAGAAAGACGCTCTTTCTCTATTTATTCCACCCGAACCTAAAACAGAAACACGTCTTAAGTTGTCGATTTCCGAAAGTGGATTGGTATCATCCAATATTGTTGAAAGTTGATTACTTCTAAAAAATTCATTTAAGGAAGAAATTAGAGGCCTTGCATTAATTAAATTTGATGGAAGAGGTTTATCATCAGGAGAAATCAAACTCATCTTTTCCTTAACACTTCTCTCTAACCTCAAAAGTCCAATTCTAAATGCATTTACTGCAACCAACTCTCCGACTCTTCGAAGTCTCCTATTTGAAAGATGGTCAATATCATCAACCCTACCTGTTCCGTTTTGAAGCCCTATTAGATAAGTTAAGGCTGAAGAAACATCTTTTAAGGTTAAAATATTTACATTTTTGTCTGCAATTTGACTGCCAAGTCTCTTGTTTATCTTATATCTTCCAACTTCACCTAAGTCATACCTTCTTTTATCTAAAAACATACTTTCAAACAAATTTGTAGCATTTTCAATTAAAACAGGTTCTCCTGGTCTTAATTTCCTATACATTTCAAGAAGAGCTTCATCGCGACTTTTGGTGGAATCTTTTTCTAAAGTTGACTGAATATATTTATGCTCCTTGTTTGTATCAATCTCAGTAAAAAACCTTGTAATTTCTTTTTCGTTCTCCATTCCCAATGCTTTTAAGAAAACAGTGGCCAAAACTTTTTTCCTTCTATCAATTCTTGCATAAATAAGATCTCCTCTTGTGGCTTCAAACTCTAACCAAGAACCATGAAGTGGTCTAACTTCTGCCTTGTAAAGAACTCTTCCAGATGAAGCATCAAGTTCACCAGAAAAATAAACTCCAGGGCTTCTAACAATTTGATTGATTACAACTCTTTCAATACCATTGATGATAAATGTTCCCCTATCAGTCATTTGGGGAAGATCTCCCAAGAAAACTTCTTGACTTACTTCTTTGCCTGTTCTTTTGTTAATTAAATTTGCAGTGATCTTTAGTGGAACCGCATAAGTCAAACCTTTTTGTTGAGCAATAGCGCCTGAAATTGTTGGTTTTCCAAGTTGAGGATCAGATAATGTTAGTTGCCAATTTTTTCCTGTGAAGTCATCGATTGGAGAAATGGATTTTAATTCTTCTACTATTCCTTCGGCTAAAAATTTTTGCCAAGATTCTCTTTGAATAAAAATTAAATCAAGTTGTGGAAGGTTTTCTTCTTCTTTTCCAAAATTACGTCTCTGGTTGTTATTAGCCTTCATTTGTTTATTGTCGAAAAAAGGAAAACGTACAAATGTACGCCTGTGAAGAATTATAGGGATAAAACGAAGCTTGTCAAGTAGTTAATTTAAGAAAATTAATCAGTAAATTTAAAAGTGGAAAGAATTTGGTCAATAGTTTTATCTAAAACAGTTGTCTGTTCAATTTCTGTATATGGATACAGCATAAACCTGATCATCTTTCCGTCTTGTTTATAAATATAATTCAACGAGTAATACATGTCTGCCAAAATATATTTGTCAAAAGTTTTATTATTTATGGTTTGACTGTTAATTTTTTTGGTTGATACGTATTTGGACCAATTATTAAAATCTGGAAGTGTTTCGAGATTTACACTAAAAAAATAGTTAATATTTTTTTCATTGTTTAATATTTTTGTATCAAAACCAGCATATCCATTTGTAATACCTGTTTCTCCAAGTTCATATGCCCAAGTAGGTGGATATTTAAATGAAATGTTATTTTTGCTATCGTTATATGTCTTCCAATCTTTTGTTAACACTTCAATTGGGACAAGTTCTGGTTCTAGTCCTGGTTCATATGTTGGAGTTGGAATTGGTATTTGTGTTGCTAATTCCTCATTCCTAATTCCTTGTAGTTCTTTCACTAAATTTTGTGTTTGGTATGCAAAAAAACCTGCAATAACAAGAGCAATAAATAATAATATTGAAAGTAGAATAACTAAAAAGTTGTTGGCTTTGGGTCTATTGTCTACAGCTTGTTCTTCCATAGTCTGTAGACTATTGGCTACTGACAAATTATTTTCTTGCATAAATTAAATATAACACAATTAAAATGCTTTTGTCATAGATTTCCATCCATAAACATTTATATTGTTTCTCAGTTGATTTTGATCACCACCATAGATGAGATTTGTTGTCTGTATTTTGTTAACCATTAAATCTTTCAAATAATTTATATTTCCCAACGAATCAGACCTAAAAGTTTTAGTAGATTTAATTTCAGTAATTATGACTTTTTCTCCTTTATCGATCAGTAAATCTACCTCATGCCCGACTTTATCCCTCCAAAAATAGCCATTTAGAGGTAAACCATTATTATCCTGAAATTTAGTATATTCTGAAATTATCCAATTTTCGAAAATATTACCAATATTAAAATGATTTTTTAACATCTCTTTTGAACTAACACCTAATAACCAAGTTAAAAGGCCTGTATCATAAAAATACAACTTTGGTGATTTGATTAATCTCTTGTTAAAGTTTTTGTAATAAGGATGGAGTAAATAAACAATAAACCCAGCTTGAAGTAGTGAAATCCATTGTTTAGCTGTATTATGGCTAATTCCTGCGTCTTGTCCTAATGAAGATAAATTAAGCACTTGGCCAACTCTACCTGCGCAAAGTTTTAAAAACGTCTGAAAAGTAGATAAATCCACTAAATTTTGTATGCTACGCAAATCTTTTTCAATATATGTTTGGACATAATTTGGATACCACATTGAAGGATTTATTTTTTCAGAAAAAACCTTTGGATAGCTACCTTTATATATATATTCATAGAAATTTGAATATTTAACTCCACTCTTTATCAGTTCACTAAAGGAGAGTGGCAACAGATTAAACAAAGCAATTCTTCCCGCCAAAGATTGTGATACTTTTTCCATCAAAGCAAAATTTTGTGATCCAGTCAAAATATATTGGCCTGATTTAGTATTTTGATCCACTCTAACTTGTAAATATGAAAAAAGGTCTGGCACTCGTTGAACTTCGTCAATTATAACCTTTGAATCATAAGTTTCTAAAAAACCTCTGGGGTCTTCTTGGGCAAACAAACGAACATCAGGATCTTCAAGATTTACATATCTATAATTTTTGAAAATCAACTTAGCCAAAGTAGTTTTACCTGATTGGCGCGGACCAATAATTCCAATTATTGGAAATTTTTTAGAGGCTAATTTTATTTGTTTTGCAATCTCTCTTTGTATCATAGGTGAAGTATACCACAACCGTCCAAGTTGTCAATGTCACTGCCAATTTGTCCAATCAAACTAATTTGTAAATTTAAATGAGGAAAGTATCCAACTCTAAATTCCGATCCTGTACTACTATCAACAATATATGTCACTAAAGAAGTAAATTGAGCTCCTGGCATAACAGGATCAATAGATTCAGTCCAATTCTTAGGATGTTTAAATAAAAAGTTATACTTTGCATTTGTATATGTTTTCCAGTTTGATGTTGGAATTTGTGTAGCTAGATTCTGGTTTCTAGATTCTAATAACTCTTTTGTTAAGTTTTGAACTTGGTATGCAAAGAATCCTACACTGGAAAGGGAAATAAATAAAAGAATTGATAACAAGACAATAAGAAAATTATATATTAATTCAGATACTTTTGTATATTTTCATTGTGTTCTTTTAAAGTTCTGGCAAAATGGATTTTGCCGGTATTATCATGAATATAATACCAATAATCACTTTCTTCAGGATTAATTGCGGCTTTCAAAGAAGAAAGTCCTGCACTGGCAATGGGTGATGGTGGAAGGCCTAAATTTTTGTATGTATTAAATGGTGACTTTATTTCTTTATCTTTTGAATATACAGGTTCCCAATTACCCTTTGCATACTGAAGTGTAGCGTCAATTTGCAAGGGCCAATCATTTTTAAGTCTTTTGTCTATAATACCAGCAACAATTGGTTTTTCAAAATCAGAAAATGTTTCTCTTTCAAGTAAAGATGCTACTATGACTTGTTCGAATGTAATATCTCCAATTTTTTTATCAAAAGTTGAGGTCAATTTATTGACAATTTGAGTAGCTGTTGCTGATTTCGGAAATAAATATGTGTCAGGAAATAAATATCCTTCTTTACCAGCCGTTAAATTTAGAAATTCTTTGATAAACTCACTATCTTTTCCTAGCGTACTGGCAAATTTTAAGGCTACTTCTTCTTTTCTCAACCCTTCGGGTATTGTTACCCAAATCTCTTTTGGGCCTTTTTTAAGTTGGTCTAAAATTTGAATCAATGATAAGTTTTGAGACAGTTGAAACTCGCCGGCTTGAATTTTACTTTGTGAATTACTTAGCTGTACATAAAATTTAAAAACTATTCCACTTTTAATTAATCCTGATGATTCAAGCTTATTACCAATCTGTGCAACTGATGACCCTTTGGTTATTAAAAAATCAACAGTTTTATTGTCGTTTAAGACAGGCAAAAATAAACTTTTTAAATAAAATGAAAGTCCAATAAAAATTAAAATCAGAAATACTATAAACAATAATGCTTTCTTCATTAGACTTCATCTAGAAGCGCTCTTCTATATTTTTTATCTTTAAGGTTAAAAATATAAATTCTTTCACACTTACAAGTTACTTTTTCACCATATTTATGAGATTTACGTTTTGCTTTATTCAACAACATTCCACAACCAACACACTTTCCCTGACTCATGAGCCATGCTTGTATTGGTGCAATTACATTTTTAAACATACTCGTTAAATTATACCATTAAAACCGATTCGTCAACCGACAGAAATTATCGGCTATCTAAATAATTTTGAAGCATAATGGTCGCAGCATAAGCATCTTCCATCTTTTTTCTCTTTTTTCTTCCTGTACCTGCTTGTATTGAGAGTGAAATAGCATCTTGGGAAGTTAATGTCTCGTCAAAAACTTCTGCGCCAATTTCTTTTGCAAATTTTTTAGACTCTTCAGCCATTTCTCCCTCCGATATTCCAACAACTATTATTTCTATATTTTCTTTTTGGATTATTTGTTTTATTTGTTGCACCAATAACTTTATATCCTTGTATCTAATCACTTTCATTGGCTCTGCCAATTTACCTTCAGAGATTGCTAGGCCTATTTTCTTTCTTCCATAATCTATCCCTAAATATTTCATATTATGATGATACCACTCTGGCTCTGACAATTAATCTTTTTGGGTTTCTAGGGTCTCCAGGTGGAACACAGGTAACCAAGGTTATAAATGAATCTGTGGAATTTTGTTCAAGAATCTGAATATCTGTGGGATATATTTCAAATAATTCCTCAACTCTAAACTTATATGAAATACCGTCATATTCAATAAAAACATCATCACCTTCTTCAAGCGTTGGCAGAGTTGAAAAAATAGCAGTATAACTTTTAGGATTATAGAAAATGGGAAGAACTGAGTGTCCAAAGATAACTGCATTTCCATTTTTACCAGGTAATGCTGTTCCTGGGTATTGAATTAGGTGTTTTGTCAAATCTTCTCCGCCAATAGCTACAACCGCACCTTGAATTTTTAACTTGGGAATAGAAATTGTGTAAAAGGAAACTTTAGAACTACCAAAATCTTTATTTTTAGAAGCCTCAGGAAACCAGTTTGAAGCTTTAGTAAAATCTTTATCTAAGACCAGTGGAGTTAAAAGTGTCTTATATCGACTCCCTTCTGTTAACTGATAACTTATAATCGGCCAGATAGTAGAAACTAAAATCACAAGTCCTGATATACCCGATATAAAAGCAGAAGTCTTAATAATATTTCGCTTTTTGCGATTATCTAAATTCCTCATTGTTCTGAAGATAGTATAACCTCAATATTATTGGCTACATGTGGCAATGTTGCTAGTTTTCCTCTAAGAAGTGGGGATAGACGAAATTCAGCATTAGTAAAACCTGGCACATTTTGTAAATATTCCTCTGCGACTATTGGGTACCTGCCTGCAATCTTTTTAGCTATATCATCTGTATTTATACTAGGCAATAAATTGGCAGTAATTTTAACAGTGATACTATCCTTTTCTTCTTCGCCTACAAATACATACGATATTTGATCATCTCTTAAGACGAATCCTGACGGAATCCTTTCTGTTAGTGTCTTTTTAGAAATATCGGTTAGATCACTCTTTGATATGGCAATAGCAATGAACTTTAAATTCAATGATAATTTTACAGTTGTTGCTTCATCTCCAACTTTATTACTAAAATCCTCTTCTTCGCTCTCAAAAATAATTGTCGAATCAACGATCATCTTTTCGCTAGAAAGTTGTCCCACTAATTTAGTTTTAGCCTGGTTTGTTAATTCTTCTGTCAATTCTATCAACAATTTTTTTCTATCATCATCAGAAACGGCCGATATCTGACGACTTGATCCTCCAGTAAAGTTGGCTGTAATTGTAGCGTCCACTTCGGCTTTCGGGTAGCTACCGACTTTAAGTATTTCATCTTTAGCTAAGTTAAATTCAGAACCAATGCCATAAGCTTCAACGTCTAGAACTGTTGTACCAGGATCACTTGGAGACAACGCACCTGAAATAGACGCTTGCTTGGCTGTTACGAACTTTATATCTGATGAAGAAAGAAGTATTGTGCCGGCAGTTAAATTTATAGGAAAAGCTGTGCCATTTTGAACTTTTACTTGTCCCTTAGCTTTTTCTCCTACAGTTTTAGTTCCAGTTGTTGATTTAGTTTTTTCACCAGATACTGAAGTATCAATTGTATCCCCTGACAAATCACTACCCAAATTGATAGTTACATTGTTTTCAAGTTTTTTAGGAGCAACAAATATAGTCACTGTTGCTTTGGGCAAAAACCACCAAACCAAGAAACACAGCACAAAAACTATAAAAAATGATATTCCGCCAAAAATGAATGGTTTACTAGAAAAAGAAAGGTTCATCCGAGGTAATTTAGGTAATTTAATATTAAATTTAGGTAAACTAATTTTGGGATTATTTGGTGTGTCTACTACAAAACCTAAATCTTCTGCGGTAACACCTTCAAGCTCACTAACATTTCTGATTTCATCCTCGGGCATATTTTCTATACCATCTACCTGACTTATTTCTGATCCACCAGCAAGTGAAACAGCCAAGATTTTATCACTGGGATCAAGTATTTCCACGGTGGGGGCGTGAAGAAATTTCAAAGTTTCAACTTTTTCCCAGTCAATTTCATTTAAACCACCTTTAATCTCCTCTAATTCAGTTTCCTTTTGATTATATAGAACAATTCTGGGTGGAAAATTGTGTGAGCTAGTAGTTAATCTACTTAAACCCTCGAGTAAGTCATCAGACACTAAGATACTTCTTGAAACTATTGTTGTACCAACGAGTTTTCCCAAATCAAAAACAGATATATCTAAACTTTGATCACTTACACCTAAAGTTATACCTGAAAAAAGGGTTTGTTCTTTGTTTTTAATAAAGTGAGAAATAGCCTCTGATAAAACAACGAAGCCAGAGGGAACCAATGAAAGATCGCCACAGATTTTCTTTAATTTAAGTAGATATTCTTCTTTAATATTCCCATCTTGTATCCAAGAAGAAGATACACCAAAGACGGTTTTTGATGGATCTGGAAAATCGTCAGGTAAACTTTGTGTACAACTTGATAAAGTAGCATCAACAGCCTCACTCAAATCTCCCTCCCAACGAGTACCTGGCGAAGAAGCAACAATTTCAACTTTTCCACCTTTAATTTGCCAAATTGCAGAAGTAATCCACTGGTTTTCAATCAGTATTGACCAATAATTTTCTCTCTCTTCCTCATTTTTTTTCAAAAAATCTAACATATATTCGTATAACTCCTGACCCTATTTTCTCCTGCTTAATCATTTTAGCATGCCTTAAAAGGATTGTGTTAGTTACATGCGGTCCACCGCAAATCTCTCGACTAAAGTCACCGATAGAGTACATTTTTACCTTCTCACCATATTTTTCAACAAAAAAATGTAAAGCGCCTTCTTTGATGGCTTCATCAGGAGTTTTTTCTTCAAAAGTTACAGGTAAATTTTTATCTATTTGTTCGTTTATTAGATCGATTACTTTTTTAACTTGTATATCAGTTAATTTTTCTGGATATGAAAAATCAAATCTTAACCTCTCGTGCGTTATGTGACTTCCTTTTTGAGAAACAGTATCACCTAAGATTTTCCTTAAACTTGCATGCAATAAATGGGTAAGTGTATGAAGCTTTGTTGTTTCCTCGCCACGATCCACAAGACCTCCTTTAAATATGCCGGTCGACAGACTTCTTGAGGCTTCTTTATGTCTATCAAACTCTGTTCTAAACTCTTCCAAATCAACCTTTTGGCCTTTTTCTTCAAACAGTTCAATGGTCAACTCAAGAGGGAAGCCGTATGATTGATATAAATCAAAGGCTATTTTACCAGTTATCTTTTCAACTTTTTTAATCTCTTTTAAGCCTTTATCAAGACTTACTTTAAACTTTTTTAATTCCTCTAGAATAACTGGATTGTCAGTTATTTTCTCAAATTCAGGCAACTTTATTGCGATTCTTCTAATTAATCTTCTTAAGATATATCCATGCATTTTATTGGAGGGAACAACACCGTTATTTATCAAGGCTTCAGATGACCTCAAGTGATCTGCAATTATCTGCATTGTTTTTTGATTCTCCAGATATTTCATATTAAAAGCTTTCTGCACCTTCTCAATAGTCGGCCAGTATAAATCAATTTTAAATATATCCGGATCATCGTTCGCCGCAGCAACAATTCTTTCCAAACCCCCACCAAAATCTACATTTTTTTGAGGAAGTTCTTTCAGTTTGCTTTTTGATTTTTTGTACAACATAAAAACATTGTTCCCAATTTCTAAAAATCTTCCGCAATCACAATTAGGATGGCACTTATCACCAAATTTTTTATTGTGAGGAGTCTGTGTAAATTCATAAAACACTTCTGATGTTGGTCCTCCAATTTCGCCCTCAGGCATCTCGTCCGGGGTTCCGCTCCTACTCCACCAATTCTTTTTCACTCCATAATAAAATATATGATCGTCATCAACTCCCAAATCTTTCCAAATCTGATATGAAACAAGGTCCTTCTCAACTGATTTATCTCCCTCAAAAAGAGTTACATATAACTTAGCTTTGGGTATTTTCAATTCATTTGTATAAAATTCCCAAATCCATGGAAGTTGTTTTTCTTTAAAATAATCACCCAAACTCCAATTGCCCAACATTTCAAAATATGTTAAATGGCGGCTATCACCAACCTCTAAAATATCATCATTTTTACCTTGAGCACGAACAGAAGGTTGTGAATCAACAAGTCTTGTTCCTAATTCATGTTTTTTACCCATCAAATATGGAACTAGTGGTTGCATACCACTTGAGGTGAAAAGGGTGGTTGGATCATTTTCTAAAACCAAAGGAGCAGGGGGAATAATCACATGCCCTCTTTTTTCAAAAAACTTTAAGTATTTTTCTCTAACCTCATTAGAAGTTATCATTGTGGCCAAATTATACAGCTAGAAATTGATAATTATTAGTAGTATTATCAAAAGATAATGAATGATCAACCAAACAAGATAAAAGACGCACTTCTAGGCCAATACCAAAGAGAGGAAATAAGTTTTGATGAACACCAAAAACAACTTGCTCCACTGGAAAAACCGTTGCTTAAAGACTTAGCTAAAATGCGCAATAGAAATACTAAAGAAGGTTGGTTTTAATAAAGATTATTCCCCTTGTCCGTGGGTGGTCAGGTATTGACAAGTGGTACGAGTAGTAGTACTATTTAAACATAAACGTATTAGCAGGAACAATACCAGCAAACATAGCCAGAGCTAACTTCTATCAAATACTTGAAGAAGTTGGAAATAACTTGCGTCGTTTTGTAATCACCCATCGTGGAAAAACAAAAGCTGTTGTTATGCCTATTGAAGATGTGGAGGCTTGGGAAGAAACTTTGGATATTTTGACAGATAAAAATTTAATGACCGATATTAAAAAATCTAGAGAGGATTACAAAAAGGGAAATTTTATAACTTTAGAAGAGATTGAGAAAAAATATGCTCTTAACTAAAAATTCTGAAAAAGAATTTGCAAAACTTCCAAAAGTCGAAAAAAAGAAAGTGTTAAAGAAATTAAGGGCTATTGAGAAAAGTCCTCTACTTGGAAAGCCCCTAACTGGAGAGTTAAAATCGTTTTATTCTGTTCGTGCTTGGCCATACAGAATAATTTACGAGTTTGATAAAAAAAGAAACATAATTATCGTACATAAAATCCAACATCGACAGGGGGCCTATAAACACTAGCTTTATTCTTGTCCGTGGGTGGTAATACTTTTATCTTTCTTAAACATTTCAGCAATTCCTGTTAAGCGCTCTGGTCTTATTAATCCTCCACCTAAAATTGAATCTTCTAAAATTGAATTTAATCTTTTTACTGATTTTCTAAGATCTAAAATAATAAAAACAACCTGAACACCGACAATGACAAGAAGAACTGTTAAGGTTATAACTACAATTACTAAAAGTCTTTGAACTCCATCCATATTATTATTCTACAGCTATTTTAATAACTTTTTCAGTCTTCTTACCAGATCTTGAAACCACAATAAATATTAATTCTTTGGTGTCTTTGGTAATTTCAATTTCCGATTTAAACTTCCCATCTTGGTCTATAATTATTAATTGATTATTAACTGTTAAGGTTGCATCTGTAACCGACTTACCTTCAATCTTTATTTTTGTTTGTAAAACCTTCTCATTTTCTACTGGAGTTAAAATAATAAGTCCTGGTGGTTTTATAAATTTTATATATTCAAATCCCAAATATCCCAAAACCAAAATAAGTAAGAAGCTAATTCCAACAACAAAAGTTAGTTTTGGAGACCAAACAAATTTACTTCCCACATCGGGAGTGGGATTAATAGCTAATTTTTTAGGAGAATAATCTCTCCTTAGTATTGCATTTGTATTACCCGTAGAAATGCCTAACGCACTTGCTATATTTTTAACAAACCCAGAAACTACAGGAAATTCTGGCAAATTATCCCAATCGTTATCTTCAATTTTTGAAATAAATTCTCTTTTAATTTTTGTTAAATTCTCAAGTTTAATTAAAGAAACACCTTTCTTTAAACGAGCCGTTTTTAAAGTTTGGCCAACTGTGTTCATTTAGAGCCTATACTATTTAAAAAATCGTCTGCATTTTTAATGAGTACTTCTCGCGGTTTAGATGAACCATCTGATGGAGCAATAACACCAGCATCTTGTAATTGGTCCATAACCCTAGCAGCTCGTGCATAACCAATCGAGAGTCTTCTTTGAAGAAGCGAGGCTGAAGCTTTGTCATACTGACAAACAACTTTAATAGCTTCACTAAATAAATCATCTGTATCTCCAATAACTCCAGCAACTGCTGGCTTACCTGATTTAGTCATTGTAGTAACTTCTTCGGTATACTGAACTGGTACGCCTTGATTTTTAACAAAACTAACTAAGTTTTTAATTTCTGCATCATTAACAAACGCACCCTGAATTCTTGAAGGTTTTGCTTGATCTGGGGGAAGATAAAGCATATCTCCTTTACCTAGTAGTTTTTCAGCCCCTTGAGTATCCATAATAACCCTTGAATCAACTTGGGAGGAAACAGCAAAGGCAATACGACAAGGAATATTTGCTTTAATAAGCCCTGTAATGACATTAACCGACGGTCTTTGTGTTGCAAGAACCATGTGTATTCCAGTTGCACGGCTCATTTGGGCAATTCGTGTAATTGCATCTTCAACTTCAACTGGAGAAAGAAGCATAACATCAGCCAGTTCATCAATTAATAAAACAATGTATGGAAGGGCCTGAAAACCACTCATTTCATTATACGAATCAATATTTCTAGCTCCAGCTCGTTCAAAAAGCTCATATCTTCTGTCCATTTCACGAGTAAGCCAGCGAAGGGCAGAAAGAACTTTGTCGGTCTCAACTATAACAGGAGACAAAAGATGTGGAATGTCATTATAACCTGTCAATTCAACTCTTTTTGGATCAACCATAATAAATTTAACTTCGGAAGGGCTAGCTCTATAAAGAATTGATGCCAAAAATGTATTGATACAAACTGATTTACCAGAGCCCGTTTGACCAGCAATTAAAACATGTGGCATTTTATTTAAGTCTGCTATAACTGGTTTTCCAGAAACATCAAGCCCTAAAGTAACCGCCAGTTTTGATTTTTTGCCTGTCATTTCTTCTGACTCGAGAATTCTTTTTATCGGTACAAATTCAGGAGACCTATTGGGAAGTTCAATACCGACTAAGTTTCTTCCAGGAATTGGCGCTTCAATTCTAATTGTACCTGTGGGGGCAGATAATGCTAAGGCCAAATCACGCTCTAAAGCTGTGATTTTAGAAAGCTTAGTGCCAAGTGCTACTTGAATTGCATACTGGGTAACTGCAGGGCCTAAGTTTACTTCAACAATATTTGCAGTAATACCAAATGATTCAAGTGTCTTTTCAATAATATCTGCGTTCCCGTTAATGTCTCCCCTGTCAACTTTTCCAATTTGATCTCCAAAGAATAAATCAATTGATGGGTATTTCCAAATAGTATCCTCACCCTTAATATTGCTGATTAACTTTTCTTCTAAGACCTCTTTTTGTTTTGGTATATTTATAACGGGGACAGTGACTGGTGTTGCACCTGAAATCTTGAAATCTTTTCTAGGTAAAATTCTTCCGCCTCCCGCAGATTTTTGACCAAAGATATAAAGGTTGATTGTCCCCCAAAAGTTTTTCAGAATTTTAAATACTTGGTCAAATGATGTATTAAATAATATTATAAGTCCAGTTAAAGTAATTCCAAAAAAGATAATTATTGCTCCGGCTGGAGTAACTAAAGTTGAAACACCTTCCCAAAAAATAAGGCCAAGATTTCCTGATTTGCCAAGTCCAGCAAGGGATAAAAAAATTAAAATTGAGCCAACTATTACATTTGGTTGAGAAAGAGGTAATTTTATTTTACTTACCAGAAAAGAGAAAGATAGAAATATGAAGGGTAAAAAAACTGTTGCCCAACCAAAAATCTCCATCATCATGTCATTAAAACGAAACAAGATTAGACCCCTTCTGGAAAAAGATATTATTATCAAAAATGCCACTGCAAAGAAAAAAACTTGGGCAATTGAAGCCATTGTTTGAGGCTTAAGCTTTAACTTAAAAGCCCTTTTGTCTGTTCTTCTTTTGTGTCTCTTGGCCATATGCAAATAACATCATATCAACTTTTTGAATTTGTAGCTAGTGATTTAATGATTATGATATTATTTATTTAATATGACATTTTCAAATGGTCAACTAAAACAAACTGCCGAGATCTTGGGAAATTTATCAATAGCCTGGTTCACGGCAGGAATTATTGCTCCGTTATTTATCAGCACAGATTTTGATTCAAAATTTATTGGTTCTGTTTTGGTTACTTTTTCAATAAGTGGAATATTTGCTTTATTTTCTATATCATTAGTAAAGGATCAATAAGATGATTAACCCAGATAGATTTTACACAATATATTTAATGGCAGCCATCTTTAGTTGTATTGTATTGTTTATTGTATACTTTGTTTTTTTTAAAGATGCAAAACAAATAAAAAGGATGAGAAAATGAGCCTAACAAATCAATACTTACAAGTTATTACAATTATTTTTATAGGGTTAGCCTGGTTTCTTGCCTTTAAAGCATCAACTAAAAATATTAAAGGGTCAAAGAATTAAACTTCAACCACCACAGGCAAGATCATTGGCTGGCGACGGGTTTTATCAAAGAAATATTTTTCTAAGACTTGAATTGAGAAGTTTTTCATCGTGGAAATATCTTTTAAATCTTTTTTCTGCAAAAGATTAAATAGTTCCTGTTCTCCACCATCTAAAATTCCTCCAAATTTCTGTTGAAAAACAAAACCACGACTGGTAAGTTCAGGTCTAGCTACTACCTTTTTATCTTTATTAATTTTAATCGCAACAACAACTATCCCTTCATCCCCAAGTAAAGTCCTATCTTCTAAAACAACCTTACCAATATCTCCAACCCCTAAACCATGCACAAAAACCTCTTTTACTGCAATTGTCTCTCCTTTTTTAACTTCTTCATTGTTAAATATAACGCTTTCTCCAGGTTTAAGACGAAGTACATTTTCAGCTTTCGCTCCAAATTTAACTGCCAATTTTTCATATGCCTTCATATATCTAATTGTTCCACCTGTTGGAACAAAATATTTAGGATTTACAATTTTGAAAAGCTCAGTAATATCTCCCTGAGTTCCATGGCCTGAGACATGAAGACCTTCATGCAAATCATAATAATGAACATCAACACCAATGTCTGTTAGTTTATCTACTATAAAGTCAATTGATTCTTTGGAATAAGCAGGTCCAGGATCTGCAGAAAAAATAAACATATCGTTTTCATTTATGTGTACTCTCTCGTGTTCACTTAAAGCCAATCTATAAACAGAACTTCCAGGTTGGCCATAACAACCAGCAATAATGTACATTAACTTACTAGAATTATATTTCTGAGTTTCTCTTAGGTCAACGATTTGACCTGGTAAGTATTTAATGTATTTTAAATTATAAGCAATCTCAATTTTGCTTTGGACTGACCTTCCAACTAAAACTACTTTTCGATTTAATCTCTTGGCCACATTCATCATTTGCTGAAATCTACCAATAGATGAAGAAATCGCGGTCATATACAAAGCTTGAGATGCATTTTTAGCAATATTAAACATGTTTTCTTCTATTTCAACCCCAGACGGAGCCATACCTGGATCATTTGAACCTAAACAATCAGACATCAGACAAAGTACAGGTTTTTCAGCTGCTAAACTTTTGCATTTATTAGTATCAAAATTCATTCCATCAGTAGAATTTTGGTCCATTTTATGTTCTGCTACATGAAATGTTCTACCAGCTGGTGTATCTATTGCATAACCTACAGTATCAGGTACAGAATGAGCAACCCTAAAAGGAGAAAACTTAAATGCCCCAACTTCAAATGTATCTCTGTCAGGATTAAATGTATTTAGCTTGTAATTAACTATTTGATAATCCTTAAACTTAACTTTTAAAAATTCTGTGACAATTGGTGGGCACCAAATAGGAGGAACTTGACCACCTTGTGCAGCTAGATCTCGAAGTAAAAATGGCAAAGCTCCGACATGATCATCATGTCCTTGAGAGACGACAATACCTCGAAGTTTACTTTTATTTTTGACTATATATGAAAAATCAGGAAGGACTAATTCTACACCTGGCATTTCCAAGTCAGGAAAACCTACACCACAATCCAAAATAACCATGTCCTTCACCTGCCTGCCGTCAGGCAGGTATTCGTAAACATATAAATTCTCTGTAACATCAGTGGTACCTGAAAGAGCTATGAATTTTAAAGAAGGTTTCATTTAACTAACCCCATTATATACAAAGTATCTTTTAATTGTAAGAAGTCTTTTTGTTCTTGTCTTAAAATATTCCCATTTCTTAAAGATGCTGCGGGGTGATACATGGGAAAAACAATAATTTTTTTATCTTTCCAGATTATGTCATGTTTTTTACCATGAACTTGACTAATAAATACATTGGGTAAAAACTTTGCCATAGAAAAACGACCCAATGTAATTATTACTTTAGGATTTAAGATATTTATTATCTGATCAAGATACTTACCATAGCTAGTTATTTCTTCTGGTAGTGGATCTCTGTTTTCTGGAGGTCTGTGATGAACAACGTTTGTAACAAAAACCTCTTTTCTTTCAAGTCCGGCCAGCAATAATAATTTATCTAATAGTTTTCCTGCCTGTCCAACAAAAGGTAAACCCTGCAAATCTTCCTGTCTTCCTGGACCCTCACCACATAAAAGTATTTTTGCTTCAGTATTCCCAGATCCAAATACGAGTTTTCCAGCACCTTTTTTAAGCGGAAGTGAATCATCCTTTTCCATATCATCTTTTAGTTTATGCAAGGCCTCATATTTAGTCATTTAAATTTAAAAAGGTAAGAAATGTCTTTGGATTCATTATAATGATGTTTTTGTAAACTTTCAGTGACAATAAATCTTTATCTCCGGTAACTATAATCGAACTTTCGCTTTCTTCGGCTACTTCTAATACCCTGTTATCATCTCTATCTCTAGCTATGTTTACTTCTACAGCAGGATAGATAATATGAAAAAGTGAATTTATTTGCACCTCAACTTTTTTAGTCATCTCATCTGAGAAATTAAACTTTTGGAGTAAAATTTCCAGCAATTCTGAAATAAGTTGAGGTGAGGTGTAAGCTATAAATTCACTTTTAATTAATTTTTCTATTATTGCTTTTGAATTCCCACCAAAAACTAAGGCAGAAACAATGACATTTGTATCTATTGTAATTCTAGGAAGATTAGCTTCCATTTCGATAATTATTTAATTTTTCAAAGATATCTTCCTCGCTACTTATTCCTATTTTTTTACCCATCTTTTTTCCATACACAAATAGTTCCTCCCACGAGAGTTTGTTAAATAAATATGTCCGAAGTGCTTCTTTAATAAGTTCGCTTCTATTCCTATATTCTCTTTTTGCAACCAAATCGGCTTTTTTTACTAAATCATTAGGTAATGATATATTAAAAGTTTGAGTTAACATATACATATACTATACATAATATGTATATATGTCAAGCCCTAATTTATTCTTGGATAAATTCTACACCTTTGGTCTTTGTATCAAAAATTGCAAAGTTAATGCCGTTTTCTAATGCCCCGGGATTTATAACATTTTTTTCTTGCCCTTGTTTGTGTGTATGCCCACAGAAGACTACGTCTAAATTTTTAATTTTCAATTTACAATTTTTAATTGAATGACAAATTCCAATTTTTAAACTATCTAGTTCAATTTCTAATTCCTCTTTAAATTTAAAATTTGGATCAATATCAGCATTACCAAGACACGAATACAATGGAATGGCATAATCTGATACTATTTTTATATTGTCAAAATTATTCCAATCTCCTGTATGAATTATCGCACCTGCCCTAATTTTCTTTGCAAATCCCATAACATATTTTAAGTTGGAAACGTTGTTATGTGAATCCCCAATTATTACAATTTTCACAAGGTCAGTATATCAAAAACTTCCTAAACTACTGTGGCAGGAACTCTTTGACGTTTTGTGAAGTAACATGAAACTCTGTGCCCTTTCCTTCAACCATTAATCTTGCAACTTTTCTAACAACTCCTCCAATTGTCCTTTCCATCGTACGAATTCCAGCATCATATCCTAAAGGTCTAACTAAATTGGCCCAAATATCATCATCAATTTTTAAAGACTCTGCAGGAAGTCCAGCAGCTTTCATTACTCTTGGAAATACATATTTCTGGCCTATTGTTATTTTTTCTTGATCAGTATAGCTAGGCATCATAATTGGCTCAATTCTGTCCATAACAGCTGTTGAGATATTTGTTGTATTGTTGGCAGTTGCTATAAAAATACATTCTGAAAGATTTACAGGATAATCAATATAATGATCAGTAAAAGCATGGTTTTGTCCAGGATCTAAAAGTTCAACCAAAACACCCATAATTGACGCTCTTCCTTGATCTGTTACCCTATCAATTTCATCGAGTAGTATTACAGAATTTCTAGTTCCAGTGTCCCTTAGTGCTTTAATAATTTTCCCAGGCTCTGCTTCAGCATGCATTTTACTCTGCCCCCTTAAGTCTAATGGATCTCCCATACCTCCAAAGGGGATACGGGCAATTTTTCGGCCCAAGGCTTCTGCAATTGAAAAAGCGATAGTTGTTTTTCCAGTTCCAACCAATCCAACAAAACAAAGGATTGGAGCTCTATAAATATCTTGACTCTCCCCTTTTTCCTGTTTTAGTTTCATAACAGCTAGATACTCCAAAACTCTTTCCTTTATTTCTTCCAATCCAAAATGGTGTTGGTCAAGAATTTTTTTAGCATTAACTAAATCCAGATTATCTTGAGATTTTGTGTTCCATGGCAAAATAGTAATCCAATCAATGTATTTATTCATCCTGTCATATTCAGGTAAAAAGGTGGGGGAATTTGTTAATTTTTTTAATTGTTCAAGTCTAATTTGTACAGAAGCTTTTAGTTCATCGGGGACAGTAGAAGTTTTGACTTTTTCCCCAAGTAAATTAATCTCATCAAAGGCAGTATCTGACATGATTAAAATTATAACACGTCTAGAAGATCAAAAAGTGAGTATATAGTTTCAAATTTATCACTTTTTCTGTTATCTTTTCTATTTAACCAAATAGCTCTGATGTCGTTTTTGGTTAAAAATCCACAAATGGTTTCTTTATCATCAACTATAATTGCATCTTTTGGAATTTTATTTAAAACTTCTTTTGTATCTTTTGCATCAACTATAAAAATTAAATCATTGTCAAAATATCTATCTAAACCTAATGACCTAAATTTATGATTTTGAAACTTTGCGGTTCCTTCTGAATATATTCCCAATCGATATTTACTTTTTAATTTATCAAAAACTACACGCGTTTCAAGATAAACAGAGTCGCTATAAATATATTTATATTCTTTTCCAAAAAAAATATTCGATAATAATTTAGAGTTTTTAATATTGAATTTTGAACAAATTAAATTTAGTCGTTCTTCAGATGTAATATGCTTTTCTCCAGAAAGAGTGCTATCCCAAAACTCTTTGAACCTCTCTGCATTTACAACTTTTGAGATATTTTCGCTTTGAAGCCTCAATAGCTTGTCTGTATCAAAAATCGTTCTGTCAATGTCAAATAAAATTATCCTTTTTTTCATTAAGTTATGTAATAAGTGTTAGGGCCAGAGCCTTTTTTCTTTAAAACTTTTAAATCCACTAACTTTTTAAGTTTGTCTTGTGCTGTTCTTTTTGGGACACTTAAAATATTTACAACCTCATCGCTCGTAATCTTTCCTAAATTTACTACAAAGTCAACTATCTTTAATTCGTCTTTATTTAAAACAACTGATGCTTTTGATTTTTTTGAAAATGATAATATCAAATCCTTTACCTTTTGAGCTTCAAATAAAAATCCTTCTGTAAAATACTCAAGCCAATTTGTTAAATCTGCATTTTCTCTCGATTTAAAATCTACTCCTGTTTGTAAATTTTGATAATACCTTTTTCTGTCATTATTGTAAAAATTATCTAAAATCATCGACTTTTTAAAAACATATCCTTTTTGATATAAATAGAGTAAGGTTAAAAGCCTTGTTGACCTACCATTACCATCAGTAAAGGGGTGGATTGAGACATATTGATAGTGAAAGATACCTGCTTTTATAATTGGATGAATACCATCTTCTTCGTTCATCCATTCTAGCAAGTCTTTTATTAATGATTCGACTTTGTTAAATTTTGGTGGTGTATATACCAATTCTCGGTGTCCAAACAATGATATGTTCATGATGTAAACTGGGCCACACCTAAAAACTCCAACTTTATTTTTGTCGATTAGTCCTGTAGTTACTGATTTATGTATATCTAGTATTTCTTTTTCACCAAAAGACTTTTTAGATTCATGAATTTTATCAATTAATTCCAAAGATTTTAAATAATTTTCAACTTCTAAAATCTGTTTATTGTCAGCCACAACTTTTTCACCATCAGCTAGCATTCTAACTTGGTATTCATCAAGAGTATTTCCCTCAATGCTGGTTGAAGAGTGTGTCATACCAATAGTCGCAATTTTCTTAAGAAAAATTTCTCTCGCAGGTGTGATGTTGCTTTTTTCAACTAACGATTTAATCTCAACGATTTTAGTTAAATCTGATAGGATTTTATTTGTAATTTGGTATTTTGGCTTAAACATGATGTAATTATAGCATATCACGCAATGATCGCGCAAAACATCGCGCAGACATATTAGCTGATTGCGAACATGAAAAAGTCTTATCAATCTGAACTTTGGCCAGTTTGGAAGTATCTTGAAGTTGGAAAATGTGGACCAGATGATCTTCCCTCAAGTGGCCTATCGGCATTACCTCTATTGTCTCGGAATCCACCTGTTCTTGGTCCTCTTGAGAAACCTCCTCTTCCTCCTCCTGAAAAATCTCTTCTTGGTCCTCTTGATCCTCCAAAGGAGGACCCGCCTCGGGCGGGAAATCCCCCACTTCTATCTCCACCATTCCTATCTCTTTTTGAACTTTCCACCTTTTCATCTGCTGCGGGATCCATATTCATAGAAAGATTAACTCTTCCCATGTCATCTATCTTTTTAACTCTTACCTTTATTTTGTCTCCAATTTTGACAACATCAGAAGCATCAGCAACAAACCCAACTTGTCCCATATCTGAAACATGAACCATTCCATCTTTGCCTGGAAGTATATTCATAAACGCTCCAAAAGGCATAAGTCTGACAACCTCACCGTCATATATTTCCCCTGCTTGTACTTCTTTAACCAATCCTTCAATCCAACTGATTGCTTTTGTAATTTTCTCATCATCCATACCTGATATCGAAACTTTTCCATCGTCCTCTACTTCGACTTCGGTCTCAGTATCAGCCATTAACTTCTTGATTACTTTTCCACCAGGACCTATAAGTTCTCCAATCTTTTCAACTGGAATTGTTACAAGTTTTATCTTTGGAGCAAAAGCAGAAACCGTCTTTTTTGGTTCTTTTATTGTATCTGTTATCACTTTTAATATTTCTGCCCTACCTACTTTTGATTGTTCCAGTGCTTTTTCTAAAATTTCAGGGGTTAGACTTAAAGTTTTGACATCAAGTTGAATTGCAGTAATTCCTTTTTCAGTTCCTGCAACTTTAAAATCCATATCACCATTAAAGTCTTCAAGTCCCATTATGTCTGTTAGAATTGCAACGTCTGCCACCTGCCTGCCGGCAGGCAGGTCAATAATTAACCCCATGGCAATACCTGAAACTGGAGCCTTTATTGGAACTCCTGCATCCATTAAGGCAAGGGATGATCCACAAACTGAGGCCATTGATGTTGATCCGTTTGAACTCATTACTTCTGAAACTACTCTAATTGCGTATGGGAATTCTTCTTGTGTGGGAAGTACTGGGATCAAAGCTTTTTCAGCTAAAGCTCCATGACCAATTTCACGTCTGCCTGGATTTCCAACTCTTCCTACTTCACCTGTTGTAAAAGGAGGCATGGAATAGTGATGCATATAACGCTTTTCTTCTTCACCTTCTGCAGTTTCCAAAAGTTGTCCCATCTTGGAAGCTCCGAGTGTTGCAATTGAAAGAACTTGAGTTTGACCTCTTTTAAATAACCCCGATCCATGTGTTCTGGGTAAAAATGAGATTTCGGCGCTAAGTGGTCTTACTTCTGTTAATTTTCTACCGTCAGGTCTTATACCTTTTTTAAGAATCTGTTCTCTAATATAGTCCTTTTTGATGTGGTCAATAATTTCTGCGATGAACTTTTTCTCTTCAATCTTTTCAAAATTTTCGGCTACTGCATTTACCAACTCCATAAAATCACCAGATGCACCTTCATGTGTGGCCATATTCTTAACAAGACCGGGAATTTTCTCATCCACTAACTTATGAACTTGTTTTTCTAGCGCCACAGGCGGTCTATCTTCAGTATAAACATCTCTTTTAATGTCTAATTCCTTAATAAAATCTTCAATAGCTGAGTTTATTTTTTGAGCTTCTTCAAAAGCTAATTTGACTCCATCTACAATTTGAGCTTCGGTTACCTCTTTTGCCCCAGTTTCAATCATTAATACAGCCGTTTTAGTTGAAGAAACAACTAAGTCTAAGTCAGAACTTTCTAATTCTTGATTAGTTGGATTAATTATAAAATCAGATCCTTTCATTCCCACATTGACTACTCCAACTGGACCTTTCCAGGGTAAATAACTAGCATGGACTGCAGCTGAGGCTGCAATTGCGCCTAAAATACTTGGAGAATTTTCTCCATCAACTGATAAAACTGTAACTATTATTTGGACTTCTTTTTTGTAAAGCTTGGGGAAAAGCGGTCTAATGGAACGATCAATTAATCTTGCAGTCAAAATTTCTTCATCAGTTGGTCTGCCATCTCTTTTAACCCAACGTGAACCTTTTATTTTTCCACCAGCATATAATTTTTCTTGATATTCAACCGAAAGTGGAAAATAATCCATTTCCATCTTCAAGGGAGCTGAGGCAACAGTTGCTAAAACAACAGTATCACCTAATCTTGCCATAACAGCACTATCAGCTTGTTCTGCTAATATTCCTGCTGTAAGGGTAATTTTTTTACCACCTAATTCAAATGTTTTTTCTACCTTTTTAATCATTAATTTGAAGCTTTTATTTATTTAATTTTAATTCTTTTATTAAAGCCTTATATCTTGTTTCGTCTTTCTTTTGTAAGTATGACAGAAGTCTTCTTCTTTTTGCAACCATTGAAAGAAGGCCTCTTCTACTGTGAACGTCTTTTTTGTGTTCCTTTAAATGCTCTGCAAGTTTATCTATTTTTGTTGAAAGAAGAGCAATCTGAATCTCTGGAGATCCCGTATCACCCTTTTCTCTTGCAAACTTTTTAATTAATTCTTTTTTCTCTTCTACTTTTAATGCCATATTGTTTAGTCATGTATAGCCAAAGTAAATAACCTTGCTACCATCAATGTTGTGTATTATATCAGTGGATCTTAAAAATTACAAAGGGGAATTAATTAACGAATCTAAGGTTTAATTTTCAACAGAAGTTTTCTTGCTAAATCAGAGTAAAATTTTAGTAATTTAGTTTTGTCAAATTTAACTAACATTTTTGGATATATCGATATTTTTTGAATTTGGTGCATGGAATTAGCTAAGTAAAATTCTGATAATCCTAAGTCTTTTTTTGTAGCCAACTCATATAAAAAATCGAATTTAAGTTTTGTTTTTTGTAGTATAAAATATAAATCAATAAAATCCTTTGCATCACTTCTACCAAGTATCGTTAATACTTTATTTGATCCAATATTTTCTAAACTATCAATTCTAACTTTATCCACCATTTTAAATTCACCAAAATGAACTGGAATATCTTTTACAAAATCTATTTTTAACGTATTACCGCTTTTAGATTTAGTAATATATTGTAAAAAAGTATCTGTATTTACTTGCTTTACAATCTCCAGTTTTAGATTGCTTAATATTTTTAAAACCAAAAAATTTACTGTACTCATATCAATCTTTTGGTTTTGAGTAAATAAATCAATATCATCACTTATTCTGTGATTTAAATAAAATCTAGAAAGTGCAGTTCCTCCTGTTAAATAAAAATCGGACGTAAGGTTCTCTGAAAAGAATTCCTCCAAAAAATCATCTTGTAGTTTATAATCTGTCATAGTTAATTAATTCCAGATTGAAAGTGCATAGTCCCATGCATCTTTAATAGGTTTTTTTAATTTAAGACTTGGGTAAATTGCCTTTATTTCCTGTAAACTCAAAAATCTCCATATATCTTCATATCTAGCACTTTCTAAAATTCTTGTGATAATCCAAGATTTTTCTTCTGCATTTTTGGAACGCAAAATTTTGACTACATCTTTTTCAGTTAAATCATAATCCCACAAAAAATAGGGTATATTTGCCATGAGTGTATTATAACATTTTCAAAAACCATAAAAATTGCGAGGTCTGACCTTGCAATAACTATAAGATCTAGTTTAAATTCGACTCAGTTAATCTGTTCCATTTTTTGAAGACTGACTTTTTTCAACTGCTTTTTCTGCAATTCTTGTTAATTGGCTATTAGCCTGTGTCACTGCTTCTTTTAGCTTTGTATTTTCTGCTTTAAGATCATCAACCATTTTATTTGAGCTTTCAATTTTAGATAGAAGTAGGTTTTGTGTTGACTCTGCAGTTTGTTTGGATAAAACTTTCTCATAATCAAAAATGGTTTTTAATTCTTTTTCTTTGGTACCCTCTGCCTCTTTTATGGCCTTTTCAAGCTTTGTATCGAAAGTTTTTGCCAAATTTCTAAGCTCTGAAAGTTCAGTTTCCATCTCTTTGATCTCATTTTGTCTTGCACTTAACTCATCTTCCTGTTTTTTCTTACGTTTTTCGAACTCATATTGGTAATCGTCTTCTTCTCTTGTCCTTCTTTTTCTAATTTCTTCTTCCTCCTTTTTGATTGAATCAGATAATGCAACGGAAGTAGTTTTAATGTCGGCTAAGGTTTGTGTAGCATTTTTTATTTTAACTATTACTTTTTGAACTTCATCATTTAATATTTCACCTAACCGAAAGGTATTATCATTTATCTTTTCTACAACTTTTTCACCAGTAGACACAGATCCTGCTTGAGCTAACAAGTCTTTATAAGCACTCCAAATATCAGCTTTGGGGCTTTTAAAATTTACATCTGTCATATTAACTCCGAAGATTACCACTAAGTGGTCTCCTGTGCAATAGATAAAATTTAGCCATGAAGTATGTTTAAAGTACTTAACCCATCTCTACCAAATTTCTTATCTTTTATTGATTCTTGTTCAACTTTTTCGAACCTTTTTTTCACATTCCCTACAGCAAAATCAGGGTTAATAGACAAAATGCGTTGGTGTTTTTAGGTTTTTGATTGTAAGTAAAACGTCCAAAGAAGTGCCTTGGATACTTTAGTTCTTGATAATCCTCTGTGTCTGACAAGAGCTGGTTTTCTTTGGCCAAATAGGCCTTCAAGATGATTTGTGTTTGAAACTGAATTTGGATAGTCAATAAAAACAAATAGATTGATTGGGGAAAGTGTGTACTAGGACAAACAGTAAATGAATTTCTAAATTAACTTACACTGGTTCCTGTGAAGATTTTGGGTTCGGACCAGGAAGGCGGGATATCCTGTTGTATTTCTTCTTCTGCTTCTTCGGGGGTCATTTGTCTGTCCTGAATTACTGGATTAATGGGTAACTGATTTACTTGGTTGTATGGTTTGTTTGGTATTGATCCTTGTGGGAAGGTACTGGTTGGCACCTTCTTGAATCTAAGACCCCCAAGTTTTAATAATTCTGTAAATGTTTCAAAAGTATTAACTGTTACCTCTGAAGATTGAAAATTTTTACTTTCACTTTCAATTCCTACAATTAAGTTTGTGGCAATATCAGGATCTAATACAAAACCTCCCTCTTTAATTAAACCTGCAACAATTTCAGATATAGAACTTGCGCTTTGTGCAAAAGAAAGTACTTGTAAATCTTTATTCTCAATCTCTAAAAGTCTTGTTCCTAAATGAATTATTTTGGAACTAGCAAAGTCTAGAGTTTGTAAAACCGGAAAATCAGATTCGCTTGTACCACCTACTAAAACTACAAAGTCAGAGCTACCTCCAGCATAACTTACTTCAATTTGATCTTTGGTTGGAGATTTAAAACCTACTTTTGGACTAATGGTTAATTTAAACTGACTATTTTCAATATCATAACTTACTTTATCAACATCAGTTGCGTTGTAATTGACAAATTTAATTATTAAATTTTTATCTCCCAAATTTCCAGTAATTTTGTCTACCCCAATAAGTCTTGAGAATTCGGCTGTCATAGCAACAGGACATGAGATAGTTACATCTTTCCCAGAACCCAAGAAAGATAAATAAAGTGACAACCCAGATGCTACTTGATCCAAATTTGGCTTTTGCGGAAGTAAAATTAAGACTTCTTGAGCAGAATCAATTAGAGTTTTAAACGAATTATCCATTAACGGCAATAATAACATCTCCTGCTGTAAAATCAAGCTGTGGTGAAAAAAATATTCCAAATTCTTCACCCTGAGAAACTCCATTAACCTCTGTTTTCTGTTTTTTGATTGACAAAACTTTAATTTTACCCAATTCTGTTTCGCCTCTCATAAGCCGTAGATCTGAAGTTTTATCAATCCTACCCATTAAGACTTTAGACCCAGCTACTTTTTTATCATTAAATGGAAAACTTGCAATAATTTCAGCTCTTCCTAGAATTTCTCTTAAACCACTTTTAACTATTTCGCTCAATCTTTCTAACAGTTGATAGATAATATCAAACCTCTCAATTTTTAGTTTTTCACTTTCAGCAAGCTTTTTAACACTCCCTGGAATTTTACTTTCAAACACAAAAATCAAGGCATTATTTGCCTTAGCATTTAAGACGTCTGACTCTGTAACATCTCCAACGCTACTTTCAACAATCACAAATTCTTGTGGAATTGAGGTTGTTAATGCCTCCAATGATCCAGCACTGTTAGCTTTTAAATAAAAAGGGATCTTACCCTTTTCAAGGACACCCCGCACAGCTTTAACGACGTGGGGTTGATCGTTGATTTCATGATCTGTTACCAAAGCCCCAACGCCAGGCAAACTTTCAAAACCTAAAACCTTTGCAGGTTCTCCAGGCAAAACCTCTTTAACAGGCTTATTTTGATAATCAAAAAGTCCTTTTACTTTTCCTTTGGTTTTTCCTGCCTGCGCAGGCAGAGCGCTAAATATTTCATCACCAATTTTTAATTTTCCGTTTCGTAAAACCAAAGACACCATATTTCCACCTTTATCTTTGTTTGTTTCAATGACAAAAGCTTCTAACTCTCCTTCAATATCTGCTTCAAAGTTGTTAACTTCAGCCAAAAGTAAAATCAAATCTAAAAGATCTTGTAACTTTTCTTTTTTCTTGGCTGAGACACCAATATAAGGTGTCTGACCGCCATGACCTTCAAAACAGATTCCTTCTTTTTCAAGTTCAGAAAGGGCAACATCAACTGAAGCTGCTGGTAAATCAATCTTTGTAATAACCACAATAAAAGGAATTCCTGCGGTATTAATGTGAGCAATTGCCTCTTTTGTTTGAGGTTTAACTCCATCTGAGCCGTCAACAACTAAGAGTGCGATATCTGCAAGTTTAGAGCCTCTTGATCTCATTCCAGAAAAAAGAGCATGACCAGGAGTATCAATAAAACAAATACCATTAACTACACTAGCTCCAATTGATTGGGTTATACCACCAGCTTCTCCACCAGTTACATTAGTATTTCTTAAAGCGTCAAGAAGTGAAGTCTTACCATGATCTACGTGCCCAAGAACAGTCACAATGGGTTGTCTTTTTGTTTTCATAGCGATTTAGCTGAATCTCATAATAATTTTTATTTAAAATACTCATGACTTTTCTTGTACGGTATCTTCAACAACAGGTGCTCCTGCCTGCGCAGGCAGGCCGATTATTTCAATTTTGTAACCTGCTAATTTACTTGCTAAGCGTACATTTTGGCCATCTTTACCAATTGCCAAAGACAATTGGTCTTCAGGAGCTGTAACTTCTGCAGTTAACTCTTTTTTATTAATCTTAACTACTAAATCAGAAGCAGGAGCAAGTGCAAGTTTAATCAATTCTTCAAAATCTTCGTTATATGAAATGACATCAACTCTTTCTCCTCCTAATTCATTGGTAACTGCTTGAACCCTAACACCTTTTTGACCAACACAGCTTCCAACTGGATCAACACCTGAACTTTCAGAGTAAACTGCAATTTTAGTTCTAACACCAGCTTCACGAGATATTAATTTAATTTGAACTGAATTTGCTCCAATCTCAGGAACTTCACGAGCAAAAAGCTTAACTACAAAGGCAGGATCAGCTCTTGAGAGAATTAATTCTTTTCCTTTAATCGTTTCTCTAATGTCTTTAAGTAAAAATGTTAATCTTTGTCCTTGAGATAATCTTTCTGTTGGGATTCTTTCTTCCTGAGGCATAAACCCTTCAGTCCTACCCATATCTACCCTGACGTTTGGACCGTCAAATCTTAGGACAATTCCTGAAACCAAATTACCAATTTTTCCACTAAACTCATCCATAATAACTCCCCTTTCAGCTTCTCTAATTTTTTGGTGAATTACTTGTTTTGCAGTTTGAGCTGCAATTCTTCCAAACCCTGGAGGTGTAACATCTTTACCATCTACTATTACTTTGGCTCCACCATCAAGAGAATTTATTTCAGCATCAAAGGCAACCTCTTCGCCATATTCAATACCAACTTCTTTTTGGTCACGTCTAAAGGCTGCAATTATTGCCTGTTTAATAGCATCAATTATTGTATTAGCATCAAGTCCTCTTTCTTGGACTATGGCCTTTAAAGCCTGGCTAAATTCTGTTCTTGGTTGATTATTTGACATGTTTTAAATAAATTTAAATAAAAAGGTGGGTTCTCCCCACCAAGACTGAAGTTTACACTATAATCCTTCTTCTTTCAAATCATCAATCATTCTTTTTTGCGTGCGGGTTAGTTTTTCGGGGACTAAAATATTTAATTTTACATACTGATCTCCTCTTTGTTTATGATGGGGATTTGTAACACCTTTACTTTTTAATCTAATCATTGTTCCTGCCCCTGTTCCAACTCTTACCTTTAATTTAATTTCATCATCTATGGTTGGAACTTTAATAGTTCCTCCAAAAACTGCCATTGAGTAGGGAATTGTGACATTTATATAGATATCATCTCCATCTCTTTCAAAAAACTCATGTGGGGCAACATTAACTGACAATGTAAAATCACCAAAATTTATTTTTGTGCCCTCATCAACCCCTGCAGGAATTTTAATTTTGCGTCGACTTCCCTCTATATTAAATTCTTTTTCAACTCCATTTACAGCTTCCATAAACTCTAAGCGAACACTGTATCTTGGAATTTGCCTGGCCTGCCTAAATGGCGAACCACCCCCGAAGAATGATTCAAAAATATCAAACGGGTCACCAAAATCTGTATTACCAAATGGACTACCGCCTCCACCTGATGACCAAGTATAAGAAAAAGGGGATCCTTGCCCACCAAAACCTCCTGCAAAGGGATTTCCGCCACCTCTGTTACCCATTCCTCCAGGAGAAAATGCATCATGGCCATAATTATCATATGCACTTTTTTTAGAAGGATCGGAAAGAATTTGATATGCCTCGTTTATCTCTTTGAATTTTCTTTCAGCTTCTTCTTTGTCCGTCCCTTGATGTCTGTCTGGATGCCACTCCAAAGCTTTTTTTCTGTAAGCGTTTTTAATTTCCTGGGTGGATGAACTTTTGGTTACCCCCAGCAAATCATAATAATCATTTTTTGTGGACATTATGAAGTTATTCTACCACTTCGCCTTCTTCGACTTTGGCGTCGGATTTTTTATCTTTCTTTTCCTGACTCGATTCTGCATCAGAAGCGGTTACTGTTGGCTCTTCTGTACCCTGTCCACTATTCGCTGTCCCCTGGCCTTGTCCGCCCTGGTTCTGGTACATTGCCTGGCCTACTTCCGATAGTGTTTCTGAAAGATCTTTTGTTTTTGCTTCCAGATCTTCTTTTGTTCCAGTTTCTAAAATATCTTTTAATGCTTTTGTTTTTTCCTGTACTTTTTCTACTACATCTTTTGGAGCCTTGTCACCTGCGTCTTTAATAGCTTTTTCTGCCATGACAACTGTAGCATCAGCTGTATTTTTAGCTTTAATAGTTTCTGCTTTCTTTTCATCTTCAGCTTTATTTTTCTCTGCATCTTCTTGAGCTTTTTTGACTTCCTCATCCGTTAAACCTACAGAGCCTGTAATTTTGATGTTTTGAGTCTTACCCGTTGCTTTATCTTTTGCGGTAACAGTCAAAATTCCATTAGCATCAAGGTCAAACATAACTTCAATCTGTGGTACACCGCGTGGTGATGGAGGAATCCCATCTAATACAAATCTACCAAGTGCTTTGTTGTCGTTTGAAAGAGGTCTTTCTCCTTGAGTAATATGAATTTCTACTTGTGTTTGATTATCAGCAGCGGTTGAGAAAACCTCAGTTTTGCTGGTTGGAACTGTAGTATTACGCGGAATCATGGGTGTAGCTACCCCTCCCATTGTTTCAATTGCCAAAGTTAATGGGGTAACGTCCAAAAGGAGGATATCTTTAACATCTCCTGCTAAAACTCCAGCCTGAATTGCAGCACCTACTGCAACAACTTCATCGGGATTAACTGACTTATTAGGTTCTTTGCCAAAAAACTTTTTAACTTCTTCAACAACTTTTGGCATTCTGGTCATGCCACCGACCATAATGACTTCGTTAATATCTCCCGCTTTAAGTCCTGCATCTTTAAGACAGCTTTCCACTGGTTTAATCGTTTTTTGGATAAGTTCATCAACAATTGATTCCAATTTTGCTCTTGTTAATTTCATCGTCAAATGAAGTGGCTGACCATCTTTTTGAGTAATATATGGTTGATTTATTTCTATTTCTTCGGCTGCCGAAAGTTCAATTTTTGCTTTTTCTGCAGCATCCCTTACTCTTTGTAATGCTTGCTTATCAAGCCTTAAATCCATTGAATTTTCCTTTTTGAATTCTTCAGCAATATAGTCAACAATTTTTTCGTCAAAATCGTCTCCACCTAAGTGGGTATCTCCGTTTGTTGCCTTAACTTCAAAAACCCCATCCCCAAGCTCCAAAATTGAAATATCAAATGTTCCACCGCCCAAATCATAGACTGCAATTTTTTCTGCATTTTTCTTGTCCAATCCATAGGCTAAAGCCGCAGCAGTAGGTTCGTTAATAATTCTTTCAACTTTGAGTCCTGCAATTTCTCCGGCCTGTTTGGTTGCCTGCCTTTGAGAATCGTCAAAATAAGCAGGAACTGTAATAACTGCCCTATCTACACTTTCTCCCAAATACTTTTCCGCATCTTTTTTAAGTTTCATTAAAACGCGGGCGCTAATTTCCTGAGGAGTGTAAGTCTTGCCGTCAATTTCAACATCAGCCATTCCCGACTTACCTGAAATAATCTTGTAGGAAACCATTTTTTGAGTCCTAGTTACTTCTTTATCCTCAAATCTTCTACCCATCAACCTTTTAACTGAAGATATTGTATTTACCGCATTTAAAATCATCTGCCTTTTAGCAACGTCTCCAACAAGGTTTTTAACCATTTCGACGACAGAAGGGGTTGTATTTTTGCCAGTATCAGAAGCACTAATAACTTTAGGGCTTCCACCTTCCATTACAGCTACACAACTATTCGTTGTTCCTAAATCAATACCTATAATTTTACTCATATTTTTTTATTAAAAACTTTCACCTTTGCAAATCGAACTACTTCATCTCCCATTTTCCAACCTGTCAAACAGACTTCTGAAATAATATTATTATCTTTTTCGACCTCAGTTTCAAGAGTATCAATTGCTTCATGTAAAGTCTCATTAAACATTTCTCCAGCTTGCGGTTTTATTTCACTAAATCCGTCTTCTTTTAAGATGGCCTCCAACTGCCCTACTATTATAGCAATTCCCGTATCACTTAAATGCTTTTGGGCCTCCCTTAAATTGTCTAAAATTGGTAAAAGTTTTAATACATATGAAATACTGGTCAATTTATACATTGTTCCTCTTTCTTCATCTGTTCTTTTAACCAAATTGGCATAATCCGCCATTGCCCTTGCAAGTTGGTTTTTCATATTTCCCAGTTCTTCGCTATCCACAATTTGAGTTTTTGAATCTTTGATTTTTTGGTTTTTTGTCGTCATATTCCCATTACCTCCTCCAACATTCCTCTATAATATCTTATTGTTGGAACTAAACTTGCATAAGATTGTCTGACTGGTCCAATTACCCCCATGGCTCCATTTTTGTCTTTTACTTTAAAATGAGCTGCAACAATTCCAATTGGCATGTTTCTAAATCCCAAGTCTTCTGTAAATAATACATCAAAAGGTGTTTCAATTGGGAAACGATTGAAAAAAAGGTCAATTAATTGCTCATCCTCATCCATAAAACCAAAAAGTGATGCGCAGGCTCCTAAATCTGCAAACTCGGGATATAAAAATATATTGGCATGTCCCGCCTGCCAAACAGACCCATCATCAATCATCGTGATAGCCATTCCACAGGTTCGATCAGCCAGAGAATGGGTCATCTCATTTACAAATTTATCAAAATTGCCCCTGTCATCCCAAACTTCTTCTTTGGCCTTAACTTCATCAGCCAAACTCATTTGTTTTTCCTCCATAAGTTGATCAACATAGAATTTCATGGCTCCAGATGTTGGGACTCTACCCGCAGATGTATGAGGTTGTTTCAAAAATCCTGTTTTTGTGAGATTACTCATTTCATTTCGGATAGTTGCAGGAGATACACCAAGATTATATTTTTTCTCTAAAGCGTCGGAGCCTACCGGCTCAGCTGTTTCAATATACTCATCAATTAATACTTTTAAAATTTGTGTCTGCCTGGATGTTAATGCGTTCATCTGGCACTATCATAATATGAGTGCTAAGTGCTGTCAACTACCATTTTTAAAGGTCTGACCTTTCAAATTCGGTTGTAAATTTTTGACCTGTTAACATTCTTTTAAACAGATTTACAAAAGTCTCAAGTTCTTTGGATTTTAGAAGTTTTAAAATAAAGATGTAAACTAGTACCCCAATTACGCCAACAATTGTAGTTAAAATTAAAAGATTTCCTGTATACCTTGTGTCAAGTACAAATTTTTCAAAAGGCAGATCTAAATTACTTATAAATGACAGCTTTTTAATCCAGACTGATTTATCAAAAAACTTTAAAATGAAAAACATAACACCACCTGAAATTATGCCTCCTGTTAATGATTTTATTACAGGAATATAAAGCGTTCTTTTGATACCGTTATGAATTCTTTTAACAATCAATCCAAAGAGAATTCCAGACTGAATGAGTACGGCAACTGAAAATGCAAAAGCCAAACTCCAAACAGGTAATTTGTAAACTATGACAAAAAGATAATCCATTAAGATATTTAAAAAAAGCGTTGAGATTGACACTATTACAGGAGTTTTTGTATCATGAAGTGCGTAAAAACTCCTTGCCAGTATTGAATTGGCGGCTTGTGAGAAAATTCCAATAGCAAAAGCAGACACAACCAAAGACGTTTCGACTGTTGATTCCCAGGTAAAAATGTCCGTTCCAAAAATAAGCCTAACAACAGGGACTCTGGCAACTATCAAAAAAGCAACCATGGGAGCCATCAAAAAAACCACCTGATTTAATGTTTCAAAGAGTGTCTTTTTGAAAGCATCCAAATTATCAGCCTGCGATGCTAGTGTAGGAAGTGCCGCTTTAGCAATTGAAGTACCAAAAAGTCCAACAGGTAAAAGTTGAATTGTATTACCAAAAGTAAAATATGTATAAGCAGGAATTGATATTAAAGATGCAAGTGTAAGTTCCACGAATTTGGCAATTTGCAAAAATGACACTTCAATAATTCGCGGTAAGGATAGTTTAGCTATTTTTTTAACTTCCGAAGTAATTGCAAGAGATCTATTAAACCTAAAGCCAAGTTTTCGAGCAAGTGGTAGCTGAATTAAAAAGTGTGACCCCGCTCCAACCACAACACCCAAGGCGGGGGCTAAAAGCCCCAGCTCTTTTGAAAAAAATATGGTAACAAGAATTATACCTAAATTGTAAAAAAGAGGAGCAAGAGCAGGAACAAAAAATCTCTTTGATGACTCCAAAACTGCAGTTAGAACGTAAGAAATTACAAAAAAGCCCTGGGCTGCAAATAAAATCCTGGCCATTAGAACAATTGTTTCTTGGTCAATGTTACTAAATCCAGGGGTTATAACCCTATATATAGGATGGGCAAAGACTATGACAATAGTTGTAATTGCTACAAAAAACAAACCTCCCCAATTAGCAATCAATCCGGCTAGTTTCCAAGCATTTTTTTTGGATTCTTTTAAACTTTTAGAAAAAACTGGAATAAAGGCCGAGGCAAAGGTCCCAAAGACCAAGACTTCAAAAATAGTATCTGGTAGTCTAAAGGCTGCAAAAAAAAGGCTTAAATCATCCGGTACAAAATAGTGAGCTAAAACCCTCTGGCGTACTAGCCCTAAAACTCTTGAGACAACAATCATGACCATGATAAGAGTTGCGGCAGATAAGACCGTATGCTGTTTGGCAAATATAATCTTTTTTAGTTTCGTAAATATCATATTCTTGTTATATTCTTTTTTTTTGATTATACTACCCGCATGCCAGTAACAAAAACAGCCAAAAGAGCGCTTCGTGGGTCTTTTAGAAAACAATCTGTAAATAAAATTGCTCTGACAAAGCTTGAGATTGCTATTAAAAAGGCTAAATCAACAAAATCAAAAAAGGATATTGAAAAAGCAGTCTCTTTAACAGACAAAACTGCTAAAATAAAGGTTATTCACAAAAATAAATCTGCTAGAATAAAATCACAACTTTCCAAACTTATAAAATAATGCTACATTGGGTATATGCCCAAAGTAAAAAATAAATTTATAAACCTTTTACCTCAGGATGAATTTGAGACAAGTACCCTAGGCAGAATACTTAAGTGGTCCCTTTCTTCTTTTAGAGTTATGGTCATTATCACTGAGCTTTTGGTTATGTCAGCCTTTTTATCACGTTTTTGGTTAGATGCCAGAAATTCTGATTTAAATGAGGATTTAGATATTGGACAATCCCAGATACTTGCCTATGAAGATATTGAACTAGAGTTCAAAAACATTCAAAAGAAGTTAAGTATCGCCAAATCTCTTTATAATGAACCTCTTTTTACCGAAATTATAAATGATATTTCAACAACACTTCCACTAGATATTATTTTTACATCAACCACTTTTAATGATAAATCATTTGCTATTAAAGCTACTTCTTTTTCAGAAAGTTCGATTGCTCAAGTTATAGCCAACTTGGAAGCAAAAAATAATCTTTCAGAAATTACACTTTCTCAAATCTCGACTTCTCAGGATGACCCGAATACTATTGTATTTACTGTTTCAGGAAAGATTTCACCGAAATGAAAAATAATTGGAAAAAAGATTATTTAAGGTACAAAGATTTTTTCTTAAATATCTTACAGATTTATTACACCAAACCCAATATTAAAATCTATTTAGAACTTATTTTATCATTATCTACGATCATTGTCTTCGCAATTTTTGCTGTTAAACCTACAGTTTTAACAATTATTGAACTCAATAAAGAAATTGAAACAAAGGAAGAAACAATCGTCAAAATTAATCAGAAGTTGCTTGACCTGCAAAAAGCAAACCAAATTATTCAAGACAAAGAGGAAGGACTTCAAAAGATTGAGTCTGCTATCCCAAGCCTTGCCAACGCTGAAGACTTAATATCAACAATGGAAAATTTAGCAAATAAAAATTCACTTCAGCTAATAAACTTGAGTATGTCAGATATAACCTTAATAGGTAAGGTGGCAGGGAAAACAAAGAGGATAGATGCGACTGAAAAATTGCCCCAGGGTGCAGAAGAACTCCCTTGTTCAATATCGATGTCTGGTTCATATCAAAACTTACTTCTTTTTCTTTTTGACATAGAAAATTTAGTTAGACCTTTAAAAGTTGATTCGTTAGTGATAAATTCCACCAAAACGGAAAATGGCAAAATTCTAATCCTAACTGTTTTGGGAAGAATGCCATTTGTTAAAACAGAAATATGAAAAATGCAAAGTTACCTAGTTTAATGATTTTGTTAATTTTAACAACTATTACTGTTGTTTTTTGGATATCATTTACTATTTATCGTGTTTTTACAAAAGAAAGTCCTGTAAATGTCTCAAATGAAATAATTGCTCCAATTAACCCTAATTTGGACATGGATACATTAAATGAAATTGAGAGAAGGGTACAAAACCAATGAAAAAAGGGGTAAGATTACCAACTATTTTAGGCCTTTTAATTTTAATCTCGAGCTTAGTTATTGGAATTTATTCAATTAATTCAAGGCAAATTTTTAAATTGGGTGCACAGGTTGAAAATTCACCTAAAAATGTACGAATCGGAAATATTTCCAATAACTCCATTACTGTTACTTGGACAACTGATACAGAAAGTAAAGGATTTGTTAAATGGAATAAAACAAATGGCAATCTTGGCAAGGTCGCTCTTGAAGAAAAAAGTTCCCAAAGTAGTGTACATCTGGTAAATATTTTAGGTCTTGAAAGTAGTACTGATGTTTTTTTTGCAATCAACTCTGATGGAAAAGATTATAAAAACAATGATATACCATGGCAATCTAAAACATTAAATCAGATAATTACAGCAGACAATTTAATAGCTACAGGTGTAGTACTTCAACAGGATGGTGCAACACCCGCTGAGGCAATTGTTCATTTGACGGTTAACGGTTTTACTCTATCCACAATTACCTCTCCAGAAGGAAGTTGGGTCATACCTATATCAAATTATATAGAATCAGTCCCTGAAACAACAGCCATTGAAATAAGTATAAATGCAGGCCCCAAGGGAACAGCCCAAGCTGTTATTTATCCAACTGCAATTAATTCAACTCCAATTATTTTACTTGGCAAGACATATGATTTTAGAACTATTAATAGTAATCAAGAATCACTTCCCAAAAGCAATCTTTCTGTTCCTGAATCAATTGAGGCTTCCTCTCGTTTTGAAATTAACAGAAACGAAGTTCAACCCACCAACTCTTTTATCTCGATCGATTCAGTTGATGAGGGAGAAATAATAACAACAGTAAATCCAGAATTTTTCGGTAGTGGCCCATCTCAAACCAATATTGAAGTATCTGTTGAATCAGAACTTCAAACTGTAACTGTTGCAACTGATAAAAACGGAGGTTGGAATTGGAGCCCTCCAAACAGCCTTGAACCAGGTCAACATACTGTAACACTTAAATGGACGGATGCAAATGGAATAATAAGAATATTAAAAAGAAATTTTATAGTCTCTGCAGCTGAAGGACCAGCATTTGAATCAACACCGTCAGCAACACCAATTTTTACACCAACTCCAATTGCCACATCATCACCAACTTCAAGAGCTACTGCAACTTCAACAGCAACCACGCCTCCCGTGCCAGAAACTGGTTACTTGACAAATACATTGGGATTATTCATGATTGGTATAGGATTAGTTTTAGCAAGCCACTATGTCAACAAAAAAGCATACAATTAAAACAAAGGTTAATAAGGTTAATAAAGTAAATAGAAAGAAGATTTTCTCGATAGTTGGTTTAATATTTTTAATAGTTGCAGTTTTAGTAGGTTTATATCTTGTTAAACAAAACCAAAACATTGAAGAAGAGGCTGCTGCTGGTTGTAAGTATAATTATGATCGAGAAAGTTGTGCAAATGCATGTTCCACATCCAAAAAAACGGGGAAATCTATAAATGTAAATGGGATATCAGGAGGGATAAATGTGGAGAAACTACAAAAGAATGTGATAGTGTCGGGCAAGGACCAAAAATAATAATGTGTCCTAGTTATAAGAACGATCCAACAAGATGTATTACTTTTCATTTTCCTTTAAAGGATTTGATTTGGGGTGCGTCAACTCCAAATTCCTACTTTGACTGTGTTAATAGTTCACAAGGAGGAATATCAAGATGTTGTAAAGATGGATATGAAATCAAATATAAAAATTTTACCCCTTATTGCATGTAAGATTCCAAAGTTGTGACGATAATAACGACTTCTTCTTGACATGGATTTCATGAAAGGTTAAAGTTAATTCAAGGACTTTTTATATGCCCAACGGAAATAGTAATCAACCAACAACAACCAATGGTCAAACTGATGATCAGAATTTTCCTGTAACTTTTCCTACTGTAGTTGAAGATACTGTTTTGCCCCCAATGCCTGTAGCTAGTGAACAGTCAACAGTGATCGGTGAACAGTTGGACACAACCCCAGCAACAGTTACAACAAATGTTGGTTCAGCTGCGCCAAGTGATGACGTTATTATGCCTGAAATAATGGGTACTACACCACCAAAGAAAAAATTTGCAGGGGGAAAAGTAATTGCAACAATATTAGGATTATTTTTACTTGTTGGTGGTGTTGGAGCAGGAGTATTTTTAACAGGCCAAAATCAGGATATTAGAGAAAAAGCAGCAACAAATCAATTTACTCCTCCATGTACTGCAACAGGATGTTCTGCAACTAGTTTTCCTTTAGATTTTGTTAACCACTACCATTGCAACGACGTCAAACCGTTTGGCACTAGCTGTAATGAAGAATACAAAACTCATTTGGAAAGCGCCAGTTTTGAATTTAATTGTGGAACCGAACAAATTGACTATTACAATAATGGTAATAAGGCTTTTACCTCAATGTTTTATGATGAAGATTGTACTGAAGGCGGAGGCGGAGGCGGAATAGGATGTATTAATGCAATAGTTCTTTACACTGAACAAGGGGCAATGATTACTGATTTAGGAACTTTAAAGGTTGGACAAAAAGTTAATTTGACAATACCTACTGCATATGGTGCAAATAACACTATTCATTTTACTAAAGCAAGGTTTACAGTTAATGGAGTACTAAGACCTGAAGTTACAGCCAGTAAAAAATTCCAAGTTGCTACGGTTTTCTATGATCTATATACAGTTACTTCAGGAACAACCAATATCCAGGCTGAAGTATATTATGCTGGAACATGGTATGGAAAATAAATATATAAATATAATGAAAAACAAAAATAAAATAGTAACTTTGGGAATAATAGCAACAACTATTGTTCTTGCTGGAATTGCAATATTCACTGCAATTAAACTTTACCAAACTAAAAATGTTGCTCCAACTGACTCAAATGCTGCAGCTGGGCCTAAAGTTTGTAAGGTGTCATTTACAGTAACTGGGCCAACAACAACGCCTACACCAACCGCACCTCCAAACATAGTATGTAACAGTGTCTGTCAACAAACCACTGATTGTCCCACAGGTTTGATTTGTTATGGCGCAGGGCCTGGGCCTGCGACATCAGGTAGATGTAGAAGACAGGCTTGTACATCAAAAACAAATTGTATTTGTGCAACACCAACAGCCACAGCAACAGCTACAGCAACACCCAAACAATGCAATAGTTTGTGTACCGCACATACAGACTGCACTTCAAATCTTAGATGCTTAGTTGTCAATTCTGCAGATTCTAGTGCCAAAAGGTGTAGAAAAGAGACTTGTTCAACTGAGACAGATTGTGTCTGTCCTGGAGAAACACCTACAGCCACACCTACAGCCACAGCTACAAGTACAGGCACTGGTATACCAACAGCTACTGCAACAGCTACTGCAACTTCGAATCCACAATGTAACAATTCATGCACTCAAAATACTGACTGTCCAAATGGTTTGATGTGCTATATTGCTAGTGGCGCAACTTCAGGAAGTTGTAGAAACACATCTTGCCTATCAGAAAATGATTGTCTATGTCCTCCTGAACCAACAGAAACATCTACATCAATCGCAAGTGTTGAAGAGGAACCAGAATTACCTTCAGTTGGTACAACATGGCCAACTATTGTTGGAACAGTATTTGGAATACTTGTAATACTTGGTAGCTTACTCTTAGCCTTCTAATTTAAGAGTTATCTCCAAGAGGAAAACCAATAGTAACTTTCGTCAAGTTTTAGTGGAATTCTTACCCCTATCCAATGAGGGTAAAAGTAAATAAATACCAATAAACCAATTACCAATAAACCAATTCTAAATTTGGGGAAACGGCGAAGAACAAAACCAGAAGCAATTGCCAAAAATGGAATTGAGGGTAAATAATGATACAAAAACATTATTCTAGGACTTGCAATCCAGGGTAAAAAGAAAATTAGGTACGAAAAAATTACAAAACCTAACTTTTTTATTCTCTCTTTAGCTGATATAAAAATTGATAGAATTATCGAGTAAAGTCCAAACCAAAAAATAAATGGATTACCAAAAGCATAAATTCGGGCAACTTGTCCATTAACATCTCCCCCATCATATAAATAAATTGGTCTTAAAAGTAATGGCCAACTCCAGGCAGGTGATGTGTAAGGGTGTTCCGCTACTAGATTGGTATGATACCACCACATTTGTTTTTGAACCTCTATAAATTGGTCCCATGTGTGTCCCGTTGTAAACATTAAACTATAACTTGCAACATATACTAGAGCGGGGAAAATCAAAAAAGATAAATAACTTATTTTTATCTTTTTTCTAAACACGAAGTGTGAAATAAATAAAATGGGAAAAACATAAATAGCAGACCATTTGGAAGCTATTGCTAAACCGAAAGCAATACTTGATAATAAATTTTTGTCTCTTACAAAAAGATAAACAGAAAGCAGTGAAAAGAATAAAACATATGAATCATTCATACCCATACGGCTTAAAACCAGAGGAAGACCATCCAAACAAAAAATTGTAGCTGATAAAACTGCTGTTAATTTATCTTTGAATACTTCTCTAGCCAATAAATAAATCACCAGTACTGATAAAGTACCTAAAATCGCCTGTGGAACTCTCCAACCAAAAGAATTTTCTCCAAAAATTTTCATCCCCAATGCCATACCTAATTTTGATAGGGGTGGATGAGTCCATTCATAGGCAAAGCCTTCTGGGTGTGGGTTCCACCACTCCCAAGCTTTAGGATCATTATGTAGCACCAATTTGGCAGTAAAGGAATGATAAATCTCATCAAAATACATCTCTTTGGGATTACCTAATTGATATAGTCTGGTAAAAATACTAAAAAGCAAAACTAAAAAGAGAAGTATTTTAGCAAATTTATTTGAAATGTCTTTAGTTGAAAAATAATTTGCCGTTTTTATATTATTAAAGTTAAATTTAATTTTTAAATTAATTTTTTTGAATACCGAAATAATCGCTAAAATTAATAAAGAAAGGTTTGTAATTATAAATCCTTTGATTAAAATTGGATTAAATATTTCTTTGAAGTTGTCTGTTATCCAATAATATGCATACGATAAATTAGCTGTGTAAGTTAAAGATAAACCAAGATATGAAATTATTAGAATAGGATTGCTCACAGTCGCAATTAAAAGCGGAGCAAGCACTGGTAATAAGTGCCTTTCATGCATTCTGGTCATAAAAAGAAAAGTGATAAGCAAAGAAAAGGCAGAAACTAGATACTCACCATTTTTGATATTCTTTTTAGAAATAATTAGAGTAATTAGTGTAATTAGAGCAATTGATATGCCAAGTCCTATCCAAAACGTAATATTGTCTGGCTTCCAAAAACCAAAAAGTCCCCAAAGAGAAAAGGCATTAACTGACCCGTAGGGATATTGATTAGCAGAAGCTGAAAGGCGTTGTATTATAAACTGCCATAAATTAGAAAAGTTATTAAATGGCACAAAACCAAGTACAAAAACTCCAAGTCCCAAAACTCCAAAATTCAAAACTTTTGAGAAAGAGGTTTTGTTTTTAATCATAAGATATAAAATTGCAGGTAAGATAAATGCGGCTTGCGGTTTAATAAGAGTACCTAATGCTAAGCTAATAACTGATAGCCAATAGCTGATAGGAAAAACATAAACAGCAAAAAGAGAGAAAAGTGCGGTCAAACTGTCAACCTGACCCCAAAGGGATGAATTGGCAAAAATTGCAGGATTAAAAAGATAAAACAGACTCCCAGTTATTGCCCATTTTTTTGTACCTTTTTTGCCTTCTAAAATTTTGTAAATCAGATAACCGGTCAAAAGATCTGCAATAATCGCAGGTAATTTAAATAATATAACTTGCAGGTTCGGAACCTGTAAACTAAGTTTGCCTAAAAACCATAAGACATATAAATACCCAGGTAAATAATCAGACCAGCCTTCATAAAAAGTCTTAGAGCCATTTACTACCAGTGAATTACTCCAAGCGATAAATGTCCCATGGTCAAGTTGTAAAGTTCCAAAATTAGCAAGAAACAATCTAAAAACTAAGGCAGAAAAAATAATCAAAGTAATGTTAAAATTAAACTTATTACTATGACAAAAATAGGATTTTTGAAAAAATTTGCGCATATTTTAGTTCCACTAATTTTGTTTCTAGGAAGTTTTTTGATTTACAAAAACATCTACCCAGAACCAAGAAATTGGTACGACCACTATTTATACCTCACAAAGTCAATCTTGCAAGGTAGGGTAGATATACCAGATCTACCTCAATTTTATCATGATAAATTAGAATTTGAAGGCAAGACTTATATTCCATTTCCCCCAGGCGCATCTATTCTCCTCACACCTTTTGTCCTAATTTTCAAAGGAATTACTCAACAACAAGTGTCTATACTTGTTGGAGCAATTGACATAAGTTTAATTTATTTACTTTTAACTAGTTTCACCTCAAAAAGAAACTCCATACTTTTATCAGTATTTTTGGGTTTTGGTACGTCTTTTTTTTGGTCTGCAGTTGTTGGTACCACGTGGTTTTTTGCCCATATTGTAGCTATCTTTTTCATAACACTATCTTTAATTTTCCATTTTAAAAAATTTGATTTTTGGTCAGGGATATTTTTTGCATTAGGAGCTTTAACAAGAATGTCGTTAATTCTTGCAGGTATCTTTTATCTCTTGCAACTTTGGAGAAAAAAGAAAAGATTTATGTTTTTTCTTCTGGGGGCATTTGTTTTTGTACCCATCATTTTGTCTTATGATTATTTAAGGTTTGGTAATCCCTTCAGGACAGGCTATAACGAGGTGTATTTACAATACGCAGGTTCAGATTATCCCTACACTATCCGCCAAATCATAAATCCTAAGTCTTCGTTATTCGGATATTTTGATATTAAAAATGTGGGCTTGCATCTTTATACTTTTTTAGTTATGCCCCCTAATGTCAAAATTGATGGAGGAATTGTAAAAGATTTAAAGCCTTCACCTTTTGGTATGGGAATACTTTTTACTTCCCCACTTCTTTTTCTAGCATTAAGACCTAAATTTAAACCTGGTCTTGAGTCAAACTTAATTATTACAAGTATTATTTGTGCCATACCCAGTTTTTTACATATTATGCAAGGTTGGGTTCAGTTTGGATATAGATTTGTTTTAGATTTCATTGTTTTTCTTATGATAATCTTGGCATTAAGATTCAAATCAACTAAATTAAACCTATTATTAATACTAATTTCGGTTATAGTTAATTTTTGGGGAGTAATATGGGCAATTAATTTAGGATGGTAATTCGGGAAAATGATGATAAATCATAAATCTAGGTTGGTAATAATAATTACTTCAATAATTATATTAATAATTTATTTTTTGTCGTCCGCTGGAAACACGGCTTTTAACCATTTCATATTATTAGCTGATGCTTTTTTAAAAGGACACTTGTATATAGAGGGTGTTTATCCATGGCTTGAAAAAGTTCCGATTGATATCAACAGATGGTATGTGACAAATCCTCCAATGCCGGCAATTATTGCTTTACCGTTTGTGTTAATTTTCGGAAAAGAATTTCCACAACAAATTATTGCTCATATATTTGGAATGGGGATTGTGGGTATGACAATGATTTTGTCATATAAAATTAAAAAAGATATTAAACTTGCGATCTGGTCAGGATTATTAATTGGGTTGGGATCCATAGTTTGGTTTTTATCTTCAGTTGGATCAGTATGGTATTTAGGCCAAGTTACATCTGCTTTTTTCTTGACCTGGGCATTAGTTGAAATATTTGGAAAGTCTAGACCAATTTTATTGGGAATATTGTTGGGATCTGTATTTCTTTCGAGAAGCCATACAGCATTAGTTTTTCCATTTATGATTTTTATGAATTGGAATAAATTTAAAAATATCAAAATATTGACTAAATTAATTCTAGTATTTTCTATCTTTGCTATATTTGGCTTTAGCTATAACTATTTAAGGTTTGGGAATCCGTTTGATAATGGTTACAGTTTAATTCCAGATGTTAATACCTCATCTTGGTTCTCGTCAGGCCTTTGGAGTCCTACTTATATACCTAAAAACTTTAACATTTTCTTTTTGAAACTACCTGTAATTAGAGATACTTTCCCCTATATTGTTCCGTCTCTTGCTGGAATGTCTATAATTTTAACCACTCCTGCTTTTATATATGCTTTCTTTGCAGCTAAAAAAGATCTCGTTACAAAATTATCTTGGATTTCTATTTTAATAATACTATTTATAGTAGCCTCTCACGGAGGAACTGGATTTTCGCAATTTGGATACCGGTTCGCCGTCGACTTTTATCCTTTTTTAATGTTACTTACAATTAAAGGAATTGTAAAACAGAATGGGCCGAGATGGCATAATTGGCTTCTACTTTTAATCTGCATTATTGTAAACACTTGGGGCGTTCTATTTATCAATAAATTTGACTGGGTAGGGTGGTAATTTATATTCCTTTTTTTAGCCAATTCTGAAATTCATTCCAATTACCACTTACTGGGATAAAAACATATTGAAAATCATATCTTTTGTTATTTTGGGAAAACTTAATATATTCTTCCGGGATTGATAAAAACTTGATGTTATCTTTTGATTCAAAAATAAATCTTAATAATTTAAGTGTCATAACTTTATCAATATTTGTTTCCAAATGAGACATTATAATATCGTATAAATTCATTAAAACCTTTGAATTTGACAAAACTTGCGTTGACAAAAGTTTTGTCTTTAAAGCTTCAATCACTTTTTGCTGTCTTCTCTCTCTTGCAATATCTGTTCCTTCATCTCCTACCGCATTTCTACTTCTAACAAACTGTAGAGCAGTCTCCCCATTCATTAATTGTTTACCCTGGACAAAGTGAAGGGTTTCGTATCTACATTTGTATAATTTATCTCCATTGCATAGATCATCTTCTTTTCCCACGATTGGATATTTTTCATCAGTAAAGGGATTGGCAACTTCTACATTTATACCACCAACAGTATCGATTAAATCTTTAAACAGTGAAAAATCAACAACCACATAATAGTTGGGTGTTATACCTGTAACACTAGACACACTGGATGATGCAAGACCAAAACTACCATAATGATACGCTGTGTTTAATTTAGCACGAATGGCTGGAATCCAAATATCTCGAGGCAGAGATAAAATAGATACTTTATTAGAATCTGGATTTAAATTTACAAGCATCATAGTATCTGTCAAATCTGGAGCCGTATGGCCCTCACCACCCTTGCCTAAAACTAAAATTGCAACATTCTGTTGCAATTTAGGTGCTAGAAAATAGAAGCTAGAACATAGCAGAACCAAAACAATTATTAAACTTCCTAAAAATAGTGAAACAAATTTAATAATCCGCATGCTACTATTGTAAGTAATATGGAGACTCTTAACAAGGAACAGCAAGAAGCAGTTACATACGTTGGAGGACCTCTTTTGGTTTTAGCTGGGGCAGGATCAGGTAAAACTAAAGTTTTAACAGAACGAGTCTCATATTTTATAAAAACAAAGTTAGTTAATCCTGAAAACTGTCTTTTATTGACATTTACCAATAAGGCAGCAAAAGAGATGAGGGAAAGAATTGGTAATGACAGTATTGGCTTTGCAGGAACTTTCCATGGATTTTGCGTCAGAGTCTTAAGAATAGATGGTCAAGAAATAGGAATTGATAAAAACTTTTTAATCTATGATGAAAATGATCAAAAAGATTTAATTAAAGACATAATCTTGGAAATTGGTATCAAAGATACGATAAAACCTTCATCTGTTTTATACTCTATCTCTGAAGCCAAAAATCAAATGCTGGAGCCGACAGATCAAACTATTTCTACAATTTATAAAGCGTACGAGAGAAAATTAAAAGAAATTAATGCTTTAGACTTTGACGATCTTCTAATTAAAACTGTTTTACTTTTTGAAATACCAGAGATTGTTTCAAAATGGAGAGATAGATTAAAACAAATATTTGTCGATGAGTGGCAGGACACAAATAAAATACAATATAAATTAATAAGACTAATAGACGGAAATAGAGGTGTAATTACTGCCGTAGGAGATGCTAGTCAGTCAGTATACTCCTGGAGAGGGGCAGATTACAGAAATATAAACTATCTAATTTCTGACTATCCTAAAATAAAAGTTATTAACCTGGAACAAAACTACAGAAGTACACAAAATATTTTAGAAGCAGCTAACGCCGTAATTTCTAAAAATATGACTCACCCTATTTTAAAATTATGGACAGAAAAAGAAAGTGGAGAAAAGATATCTATTTATCCTGCCAGAAACGGTTTTGATGAAGCAGAATTTGTTATAAATGAAATAAAAAGGCTAGTCCTTAGTGGCAAAGATTATAGTGATGTTGCCATACTTTACAGAACGAACGCCCAATCTCGTGTGCTTGAAGAGGCATTACTCCACGCTAGTATTCCTTACTCATTAATGGGTGGTGTTAGATTCTATGATAGAAAAGAAATAAAAGACATACTTTCATACTTAAGGCTTTTAGTTAATCACAAAGATACAGTCTCCAAAAAAAGAGTGTTAGCCTTAGGTAAAAGAAGGTATGAAGCCTTCAGCAATTTACAATTATCAATTTCCAATTTACAAGAGTTAACAACACTAGAAATACTTGACCAGGTTTTAAAAACAACAAGTTATTTAGCCAAATTTAAAGAGATCGATCCAGAAGATGTAGAACGTCTTGAAAACATCAAAGAGCTTCGTTCAGTTGCGATTGAATTTCCCACATTAATAGAATTTTTAGAAAATGTATCATTAATTGAAGCAGGACCTATTCATGAAACAAAAAACGCAGTTACTCTTATGACTTTGCATTCTGCCAAAGGTCTTGAATTCACTGTAGTTTTCATTGTAGGAATGGAGGAAGGAATTTTTCCACATTCAAGGTCTTTGTGGGAAAAAGAACAACTAGAAGAAGAAAGAAGACTTTGTTATGTAGGCATAACTAGAGCCAAAGAAACATTGATTTTGTGTTATGCCAGTAAACGCCTCTTCTATGGAGAAACATCAAGTAACGCCCCAAGTAGATTTCTTTCGGACATTCCTGAGCATTTATTAAACGGCAGTTTGGAAATTATAAAAAACGATGTTTATAATGACTCACAGATCGCCGATGATGATTTAAACTTTGACAATATTCTCGACAAGTACTTAAAATAAGGAATATTGGTTATTCTAATATTCTCAACAAGTACTTAAAATAGACTATGACACATCCACTACAAACAAAGGAATGGGGAGAGTTTAGAAAGGAGTGGGGGAATGAAGTTCACTTTGAAAAGAATTCTTTAATAATTTTTTCCAAAATTCCTTATACCAATTTCAAAATAGGAACATGCCTTAAATGTGGCCCTATTGCAGAGTCCGACCCTGCAATGTTTAGAAATATAGGCAAAAAATATAACGCAATTTTTATAAAATTCGAGCCAAATATTTCTAATAATGAATCAGTAAAACAGTTACTCAGTAAATCAGGCCTGGTCAGGGGCAAAACATTATTTACACCGACAACTTTTTGGATTGACCTAACAAAATCTGAGGAAGAACTTCTAAAATCTTTTTCTAGCAAAACTAGGTATAACATTAGGCTAGCCCAGAAACATGAAGTAAAGGTAAGAATTGATAATTCAGACAAAGCTTTTGAAAAGTATCTTGAATTAACGTTTGAAACAGCTAAAAGGCAAGGCTTCTATGCTCACACTGAAAAGTACCATAGGCTTATGTGGAAGCATTTAAAAGATAAAATTGCACATCTTCTAATTGCGACATACAAAGGCGAAATTATTTCTACCTGGATACTTTTTACCCATAATGACTTTTTGTATTACCCATATGGAGCATCAACTGATAAGTATAAGGAGGTAATGGCCAATAATCTAATGATGTGGGAAGCAATTAAATACGGTAAAAAACAAGGATTATCTACATTTGATTTATGGGGAAGAGAAGAGGGTAAGGGATTTACTAAATTTAAGGAGGGTTACAATCCAAAGGTTGTTGAGTTTGTGGGTAGTTGGGACCTTGTTATAAACAAGCCATTATATTATCTATATAGAATTGCTGAAAAAGCTAGATGGTTTTTTCTTCGACTTAAGGCAAGGGTATGACTGATATCAGACAATCTGTAAATTATGCCAAATATTTAAAATCCCAAGGCTGGATTATAGAGAGAATTAAAAACACTAACTACTTCATACGAAAACTGCCCCTAATCGGTTCCGTCCTAAAAATTCAAAGACCTAAAAATATCGATTTTAAGACAACAAAAAAGTTAGAAAAAAAATATAGAGTTTTTCAAACAATTATTGAACCAAACTTAAATTTAAATAGTCAAAAATTAAAAGCTAATAACTACAAGTTGTCAAAAAACCCATATTTACCTTCAAAAACATTGCATCTGGATTTGACTAGCCCGTTTGTTTTTAAAAAGGAGACAAGAAGAAGTATAAAAATAGGGGATAAACTAAAAATTGTTGAGTATTCTACCCCAAAAGAAATAGAAAAATTTTATAAAGCTTGGAAAAAATCAGTTAGTTTTAATCGATATGTACCAAACCTTGAAAGTTTAATAAACTTAAAAAAAAACTTCCTGAACAATCACTCAATTTTCCTTGCGTCGCACAATAAAGTTGGCAATATTATCGGGGGAGCGATTTTCACGCGGAGTTCACACGACTTTGTATATTATTGGTATGGTTTTACTAATAAAGAAGGTCGCACTTCCCTCTCCCAATACTCTCTTCTCTATTCTGGAATACTATGGGCTAGAAAGCAAGGTTGTAAAATCTTTGATTTTGAAGGAATATATGACGACAGGTTTCCCAATAAATCTTGGCTGGGTTTTACCCACTTTAAAAAGTCGTTTGGTGGTTCAGAAGTACTCTACCCTGGGTGTTATACTAAATTTCGACTACCTATTTAAGTAGTATTTACCTCCAGATTCGGTAACAAGACCTTTAATTCCCATTATTGATAATGTTGATCCAATTTCTACAACACTCCCCCTGATTTTGACTGCAATTTCATCAATTTCCAGAGGTTCTATTTCAAGTACTTTATAAATTTTTTGTTCTAATCCGTTCGCAAAATTTTGACTTTTAATTTGTAATTTTGTATTTTGACGCGTAAGCGATGCTATCTTTTTAAATTTTGATTTAATTATGTCTCCCACACTTATTGCCATAATTGCATCCCCAGATTTTATAAGATCATTACATCCAATAGAAACTTTAGAATTAATTGGTCCAGGTATTGCATATACTTTTTTCTTCATTTTTTTAGCTAACTTTGCAGTTACCAATGACCCACTATTTTCTCCCGCCTCGATAACCAAAACTCCAAGTGAAGAAAGTCCTGCAACAATTTTATTTCTCTGTGGAAATTTCCAAAGATGAGGTTTTGCCGAGTCATCATATTCTGACACAACTGATCCTCCTGTTTTAACAATTTGGTCATACAATTTTGCGTTTTCAGCAGGGTAAATTATGTCTAAACCACAACCAAAGACAGCAATGTGGCGACCGCCATACTCAATAGTCTTTTCTGCAACCTCTGTATCTACTCCATACATAAAACCTGAAATTGTGGTTATCCCGTTGGCAACAAAGTCACAAACAAATTTATCGACTATTTCCCTACCATATCTTGTCATTTGCCGACTTCCAACAATTGCGATGGATTTTTTGTTAATAGTATAAGGATCTACTCCTCTAAAATGTAAGGTTTTCATAATGCGTTATTCTTTCTGACTCCTCTACTATACACACAGCATCTATTTGATATCTATCAAACTTTTTTGCTATATCAGGATTATTTAATAAATACATTTCTGCAGTCCGTCTAACTTGCGCTAGTTTATTTTTTCCAATCATTTCTTCTGGAGTACCATAGTCTTCAGTTGTTTTTAGTTTAACCTCAACAAATGTTAAGATATTATCTTTACAAGCAATTATATCTAACTCTCCCCATTTGGTAGAATTATTTTGATCCAGTATCTGATATCCTTTCTTTCTGAGTAACTCAGCCGCCATCTCCTCCCCTTGTTTTCCGATTAATCTATTTAATTGCTTCATGTTGACAAGTTATGTATAATATATTTAAAGTAAACCGAGAACTAAGCGGACCCCATGCGTAAAAGCGGGTGGTGAGGCCGATAAAGCTCGGTTTCTTTTTTTACCTAATTTTAAAATAGCAACAATTATCGCAAATATCTTATAAATAAATTCTGCCCTGTTAAATATACTTTTTCTTAAAATTTTTATAAGTTTTATTTTCTCGGTGGCAGACAAATAAACCGATCCAGAAACATGATTTGCCAAGGAAACTACTGTATGCGTATTCAAATGTTCCACCTTTCCACTTTGGTCAATTTCTGCCTTCATAATTTAATAATCTCCCAATTTTTCACAATTGACAAGAAGAAGAAGAAGAAGTAAACTACAAGCTATGAAATTAGATATTATTTTCCAAAATGGTCAGTATTTTTATAACCATCCTGAAAGAGGCACGTTGCCCCTTGCCCCTAAAAATACTGCTGAAGATCAATTAAAACCATTTATTGAAAGTGTGAGAGAATTAATTAATCAAAAATTAGATAAATCTCAAGAAACCGAATCTCCTAGTCCCCAGTCCTGACACTATATTGCAAAGATATAGATCTATACCAGATACAAAACAATTCCTACAATTGTTAATAATCTGATAATAATTGTTGGAAGTAGTTTAAAGTGAACCCAACCAATAAACGGCAAACAAATACTTGGTAAATCACCAAACCATTTATCAAATACAATTTTCCCAAAAATAATATCCCAATCAATAACCGCAAGAATTAAAATATAAACTAACACATATTGGATTCCTCCGATTAAAAAAGAAAAAATTGTAGGGATAACAAAGGGAAGAATTATCAAAAACAAAAAACAATACCAAAACCATTCTTTTCTTTTATAAATCTCTTGCTTTTCTGCTGAAAAGTAAGAAAGTTTACTATTTTCTCTAAAAATTAGTCGATTAACCAATCCATCAATTATCGCCAAACTAGTAACATAAACAGATGAAGCAAAAACAAACAAGAGCATACAAAAACTATATCACAAATTTATTCACTTCTTACACGATACTGTAACGCTTCGGCGACGTGATTTGGAAGAATTTTTTTACTTTCTGATAAATCTGCAATCGTCTGACTTACTTTTATAAGTCTAAAATAAGTTCTGGCTGATAAATTATAAGTGTTGACTGCTTGTTTAAGTAAACTTAATGCCTCTGGAGTTATATCAACAAATCCTTTAATATGTTTATTTTTCATATTGGAATTTGTGTAAACAGAGAGGCCTCTAAATCTTTTATTCTGTATCTCTCTTGCTTTTATAACCTGCTCTCTAATTTTTTTAGAATTTACCATTTGTGTTTTAGCATTTGCATTTTCCATAAGCTTGTTTATATCAACCGCAGGAACATTTATATGTAAATCAATTCTATCCATCAAAGGCCCCGACAATTTACTTTGATATTTCATAATCATTCTTGGTGTACATTTGCAATCTTTTTTAGGATCGCCTAAATATCCACAAGGACAAGGATTAGCTGCAGCTATTAACATAAAACTTGCGGGGAAATTAACCGATCCTGCAATTCTGGTTATTGATACTTCCCCATCCTCCATCGGTTGCCTTAACGCCTCAAGTGTGCTTCTTGAAAACTCCGGAAATTCATCCAAAAACAATACTCCATTATGGGCAAGGGAAATTTCTCCGGGATGTGGATTTGTTCCTCCACCAATTAAGCCAATTCGGCTTGTTGTGTGATGTGCTGTTCTAAAGGGTCTTATACTGACCAGTCCTTCTCCTGCAGGTATTAGACCGGCAAGTGAATAAATTTTAGTAACTTCCAAAGCTTCTTCCTCATTTAGTGGTGGTAAAATTCCAGCAGATGCTCTTGCTAACATTGTCTTTCCTGCTCCTGGACTACCCATCATAAATATATTGTGTCCTCCTGCTGCTGCAATAGTCATAGCGCGTTTTGCAGATTCCTGACCAATAATTTCAGCAAAATCAAACTCGATTTGCTGAGTCTCAGCAAATCGTCCCCCCGAAGCTTTGGCGGAGAAGGACATTTTCTCTATTTTCTTTATTCCATTCAAATGACTGACCAGCTCAAGTAAAGATTTAACAGGATAAACATCAATTCCGGCTAAAACCACAGCTTCGTTGGCAGAGTCAAACGGCACAAATAAGTTTTTAATCTTTAAAGCTTTTGCAGCGAGTCCTAAAAGAAAAACACCTTTAGTGTGGCGTAGTCCACCGTCTAGTGAAAGTTCACCGTAAAAAAATGATTTTTCTTGCGGAAGTTTTACTTCACCTAAGGATGCAAGTATTCCGATTGCAATGGGAAGATCATAAAGAGAGCCTTCTTTTGGAATATCGGCAGGAGCCAAGTTAACTACAATTTTTGAATTTGGAATTTCAATATTTGAATTAATAAGCGCAGTTTTAACCCTTTCTTTTGCTTCTTCAATTGATTTATTTGGAAGGCCTATTATATTAAACCCTGGGAAGCCTTTTTTAAAAACATTGACCTCAACCTCAATTAAGTTTGGCTCCAAACCAAAATGGCTGGCAGAAAGAATTTTTGTAAGCACTAATTAACTATATCGGATCAAAGCCTGGCCAACAAGTTGTAAACCTCTTTTCTGTGAGCCACTAAAATTATTTCTACCTCATTTGTAAATTTAACAAAAATTATTCTATAAGTTCCTGTCCTAGCTTTATAATAATTTTTATATCCTGATAGTTTTTCTAAATCCTCAAATGAACTATTTATTAAATTTCTAATTTTAGAAGTAATAATTATTTGTATGCTTTTAGGAAGCTTCTTGATTTGCTTTTCAGCATGTGATGTTATAGTTAGCCTCATAACCCAAGTTCTGATGCAAAATCTTCGAAGTTCCTTTTGTCAGACATATTAATGTTCTTAATTGTCTTTTTATCCTCAATATCCTCAAGATAAAGAATCATTTTTTCAAATAATCCCTTACCTATTAAATAGGCTTCAGTATCATTCCTGTTTTGAATAGCGACGGGAAAATCTTGCGCACTTGCGATGGCTAGAGCAGGATTCATTTTCAAATTAGTTATAGATATCGTAGTCATGTTTACATGATACTATAAACAGGTCTTTTGTCAAGACCTATATCATGGTCATTTGTAAAAGTGTATAATTAATTTATGGAAAGGATTGAGAAAAAGACATGGCCTGAATTATTCAATAAAATCCTTTCTGGAGAAAAAACATTTGATGCTAGAATTGCTGATTTTAATGTTAAAAAAGGAGATATTTTAGTATTACGCGAATATGATCCAGTCGATAAAAGCTACACAGGGAGAAAAATTGAGAAAAAAATTTCTTTTGTATTAAATTCAAAAGATCAAAAGTTTTGGACTAAAAAAGATATTAATAAATATGGATTGGTAATCATGGGATTTTAAATAAATTACTTTTCATTTCTACAAAACATTGAGTATTCACATTTTCCCTGACAGAAAAAACTATTGTTACATTTGAAATCACTTTCTTCAATTTCTTTTTTTATTTCTAAAATTTCTTTTTTCAAAGTTTCTAACTGCTTCGCTGTTCTTGTTGTTGTTATTTTTTCCTGAGTATCTAAATAGTAAAGTGAGAGTTTAATATCTTCAGGTTTTACTTTGTATAAATTTGAAACTGCCAAGCAATAAAAAGATAACTGCATGTCTTTATCAACTTCTTTTTGCGTCGGAATATTAGCTCCTGTTTTGTAGTCAATTACTTCATATAGCCCTTTTTCTAAATCATCTACCCTATCAATAACTCCCCCAATCTTTAAAGTTTTGTCGATTAGAATCGTAAATTTTTGCTCAAGAGAAACTGTTTTAATTTTCGGATCATAAGAATTTTTCAAAAATCCTAATAAGTAAATTTCTCCTTTTTTGTAAAATTCTTGTTTATGTTTTTTATTAATATAACCCTCAGTAATAAAATTATTTTTATATATTCCAAGAATATCTTTCTTCGTCCCGAAATAATCTTTTAAAGTATTATGAATTGATACACCAAATGAGATTGAGGCAGATGGTGGAGTAGGGAGTTTATAAATATATTTTAATTTGTAGTGCATTGGACAGGATTTAAAAGTTTCGATTTGGCTTACAGATAAATAATTAATCTTTAATGGCTGGTGACTAGTGATTGGTGACTTGTGTTTTGAATTTTGTAAATTAGTGATTTGAAATTGTTTGATAATTGGAATTTGGTTATTGGTTATTTCACCAAGGGCCTCAGTGACAAATGGCGATATTTTCTTTTGTCTTTTACCATCATTGTAGTAATCACTTGCAGTAAAATATAATCTTTCTTTTGCTCTGGTCATGCCAACATAAAAAAGTCTTCTTTCTTCTTGCAAATGAAAATCTCCAGAAGGCAGCGTTTCTTTAATCAAATAATCAGGTATTGGAATCTGTTCGCGTCGTTCTCTTGATGGAAACCGTTCACTTACCAGATTGACTAAAAATACGACGGGGAATTCCAAACCTTTTGAACTATGAACCGTCAAAATATTAATAGCATTATTTTCCTGCCAATCGACATCGGTAACACTTGGAGACTCGCCCACTTCTGTTAGTAAATCAATGTAATCAACCAATGCAAAAACACTTGCGTTTTTGGCTGATTCCTCAAATGATTTTATCTTTTCAAAAAACTTGGCAATATTTTTTGCTTTGACATCCTCGCTGTTATCCAAAATTTTTTGATAAATGCCTACTTCATTTATATAATCGTATAAAATCTGTCCTGCTGATAGTTTATTAATTGACTTTAGATGTTTGTCAATAACTTTAAGTAAATTGACTATTTTTTCGTTCTTAATTTCCGCAAGTACTTCAAAAAGTGACAAACTTTTCCTTTTGGCCAAACTATTTAATTTTACTAGCTCCATGCTTGATATATTTAGAACCTCAGAAGATAATAGTCTATACAAACTGGCCGAATCTTCAGGGTTATATAGAACTTTAAGGTAAGAAATTAGATCAATTATTTCTTCTTTTTCAAAAAGTTTACTTAATCCTAAAAACTGATGCGGAATACCTTGTCTTTCAAATTCTCTTATAAATACATCTGCATGGTTATTAGCCCTGACCAAAATTGCAATATCACTATAGTGATATAGTGTCGAGTTATGGGTTACGAGTTTAATAACTTCTTCAGTAGCTTCTTCTGCTTCTTCCTGCCCAGTTTTGGTATGAATTAACTTTATACCTGTTAACTGTTTACTATTCACTGCCATAAGTTTTTTAGATATTCCCAACTGATATTCTAATGTATCTGGATCATTATGTTTAATTAATCTGTAAGCTGAATCAAGAATTGTTTGAGTTGATCTATAGTTCTGATTCAAGCTGATGATTTTAGCTTTAGGATAAGTCTTTTTGAATTGAATGATATTACTTATAGCAGCTCCCCTAAATTTATAGATTGATTGGTTATCGTCCCCAACGACTGAGATATTTTTATACTTTCGAGCAAGTAAATTAATCAATTCGTTTTGTCCATAGTTGGTGTCCTGAAATTCATCCACTAAAATATATTTAAATTTTTCCTGATAAATTTTTAAAATGTTAGGGCGTTTCTTAAATAATTTTAAAGTTTTTGTAATCAAATCTCCAAAGTCAAACTTGCTCTCTTTTATTTTTAGATCCTCATATGCTTTATATGCGTTTACCAGTTCTTTAATTTTTGTTATCTCTAGTATTTCTTCATTTGTATAATTTTTTGAATATTTTAAATATTCTTCTGCTGTTATTACCTCATCCTGAAGTCTACTAAAATGCTGTAACATTCCTTCAATAAACTTGTTAGGATTTCCCAGTGGTCTAAAATAATCAAGATTAAAGTTAAATAAGTTTTTCTTTATTAGGTCAATATTTTCGGCAGTTGTCATCAATTTAAAATTAGGGGGCAAACCAATGTGAATTGCATTATCGCGAAGAACCCGATCACAAAATGCATGAAAGGTAGAAATCCACATTTCCCCATAACCCAAGGGCATTGCCATATCCACCCTCTCCTCCATTTCAGCTGCTGCTTTTTCAGTAAATGTTAAGGCCAAGATTTCTTCAGGCAAAGCTCGTCCTTTTGTAATTAAATACTTAATTCTTTCGGTTATTACAGTAGTTTTCCCAGTCCCTGCCCCAGCAATTATTAAAAGCGGGCCTTTGCCATGTTTTACCGCCCGCAACTGTTCCTTGTTTAATTTTTTTGGAGTATCTTTCACACTTCAGATTGTATCACGAAGCAAAAGCAAATTTATTCTTTTTGTCAGCTTCTAAGGCACCACTTATATAAATCTTAAGAAGTGATTGGTATGGCACATCTATTTTGTTGGCTTGTATTTTTACATCATCCAACATCCCCGCTGGTACACGCAAGGAAATTGTTTCCGTTGAAAACTTCAGATTTGGGAATCTAGCTCTTCTAAATTTTGAATAATCAAAATACTTAGAAGTATCAGCTTTTGCCCAAAAATTTCTTTCATCATCCTCGTTCTTAAATTTTGGTATTGGTAATATTTTATTGATTTTCATATAACTTTCTTTCTTTTTTATTCATATCTCTTGCTGAAATTACTCGAATTTTTGCATTTCTTTTTGTAAAAGCAACTGTTAGTTTTCGATTTGATTTTGTTTTACCTAATAACAACCATCTCAATTCTACTTTTAAATGTTTTGTATCTAAAGATATGATAGCTATTAAATCTTTAAATATTTCTTCAGCTTCTTTGTTTTTTACTTTATGTAAATTCCAATTCTTTTCTCCATTTCCTCTATCCCATTCAAATTCAAGGCTGGTCTTAAATAAATCATCCATTCCATCTGTATATTTCTATAATATACATTATTTCTTTTTTGTCAAGTACATCTTTCTTAAATTAGGCTCAAATCTCTCAATTGCATATCTTAAAGCCGTTCTCGGCATAGTAGATGCGTGTTTATCAAGAAATTTTATTTCATCTTTCATAGATACTCTTTTTCCTACCTCACGAAGCGCCCAACCGACAGCCTTGTGAATTAAGTCATGGGAGTCATTAACTAAAATTTCTGCAATTTTAATAGTTTCTTTTGAAGAACCATTACCAATAAAGGCAAATGTAGAAATCATGGCAATTCTTCTTTCCCAAAGATTTTTTGATTTTGCTAAACGCGTTAAGAGGGTCGGAACCTCTGCTATCTTCTCTTTCAGGTTCCGACCCTGTAAGAACAGATAATCGCCCACTATTTTATGTGCAGATAAATCCACCAAATCCCAGTTATTTATATATTTTGTGTTTTTTAGATAAAAATCGAAGATTTTTTGTTTTAATTTATCATCTCCTTTTTGATACTGATAAGCTAAAATTAAAAGTGCAATCAATCTTTCTTCATGAATCCTTGATTTAATTAAAATTTGAAGTTCACTAAAACTTAGGTCTTTATATTTTTTGGCAACTTTTCTAGATTCTGGGACAGTAATGCCGTAAAACTCATCTCCCTCTCCATATTCACCCTTCCCTGTCTTAAAAAACCACTGGTAGCTTTTTGCCTTTTTAGGATTTGCCAGTTTCTTAGTTTCCTTTTGAAGATCTTTTAAATTCACTATTTTATTTTTATCCCTCGTTTTTTTAAATCCTCCATGCTTTCAAATTCTAAATAATTTTGAGTTAACTCTTCTCCTAGTTTTATATTTCGCGAAGTCGCAAGATAAGCATCTTTATTGTTTTTGTCCTGTGTTAAATTTCCATTGAATGAGTGATTAATAAATTTTGAAACATCAAAATCAACATGCCAGACATTATTTGGCGCGTCCCAAAATCCCCACCATCTAATTTCTTGTTTTTCTTTATCGTCCAGTGATTTAAATTTATCTTTAGATATATTCACATCCAAAAGTGGACTGGTTGAGTAAACTAAACTACCTTTTTTTATATTTTCATTAGCAAACAAACCAACTCCATGGATCTTCGAATTTTTTAATCTATATTTAATATGTATCATGATTGTTGATTTATTTCCCCTTTTATCCAATCATAATAACCTTTATTAACTTTGTATGTTGGAATTGCAATAATACACGGAACTTCATACGGATGAATTTTATATATTTCTTTCTCCAAATTTTCAAATTTTGATTTTAATGTCTTAATTATCATTACCACTTCACTAGATTCATCAATAATATTTTGTTTTGGGGGCCACCAAAACAATGGATAAAGTTGAGGTAAAACATTTACACAGGCGCATGTTCTTGTTTTAAGTAACTTTCTGCCCGCTTCTTTTGCCTGTTCTGCATTTTCCCAAGTTGTGTAAACTAAAATAAGTTCATCCATAAATTTTTATCTTTGGAGATAAATTCCAAAATTTGTTTTTGTTTTGGAGTGAGTAGATTTTTCCCCATATTAAGTATTCTACCAGAATGGCAAACTTGTTTATCATTCTTGCCCTATTGGGGTCTAACTCGTTTTTTAATAACAACCAATTATCTTTGATATCAGTTAAATTTAATTTTTTACCATTCAAGCCATAATTTATTTTTTGAGACAATTCCCAAATCTTTTTAGAAAGTCTTGTTTTAAATTTTGTAGTATCTGTATTCCAGTTTTTCATGGTTCTAATCTTTTAACACCTTCAATTTTAGTAAAGCTTCTATCATACGAATATATCTCTTTTGAGTTTGAATATAAAGTGTGGGAAATCAAAATAGCGTCTTCAAAATCTATATTATTTTTAGAATATAAATTTAGAGCAGAAATAATGACCGACTTATGTGGTATTTTTAAACTTCTGATTTTTAATACAACTGACAATTTCTTACCAATTGAGTCTCTATCCAAGTTATATAATCTTTTTGATTGTAAAACATAGACAATTTCTGAAATTATTGATTCCGTAGTATGTAACTCTAGATCTCCATCTTCTGCTTTCTTAAACAATCTAAAACATTTTTCAGATTTAACAGGATCGTCTTTGGCCAAAAGTCTAATAAATATGTTTGTATCAACGAATTGCATTTAGTTTGTCTTCTAGAGCTATTCTCTTCATTTCTTTCAGGGACATCTTTCGTAAAAGTGGAGAAACTGAACCATAGACTGACGCCAAATTAGATGCAGGTTTTATTTTAATATGGTCTTTTTCCACGTCAAAAAAAACACGGCTCCCTTGTTGTAAACCAAATTTAATTCTTAAATACATCGGGATTGTTATTTGACCTTTTTGTGTAACATAAGACTCTTGATTTTGTAGTAATACTTGCATATTGATGTAATACTAACAAAACAGGTATTACTTGTCAAGTCGTTGTGTGTTGTCGATTTTATTGCCAAGGTTGGTAAAACTTGAAAAGACATTGCTCATCATATTTGTAGCATTAACCAAATGTTTTTGGAGTGTGGAAAGATTTTCTTCAACTTTGCCATAATCTTTCTTTATGGCGCGAAGTGAGGCAAGAATAACTTGAGCCTGCTTTTCTATCTTTTGCCCTTCAAAACTCATTAAAATTGCCTTGATGTAAGCATAAAAAGTAGTTGGAGAAACAGGCAGTATTCTTTTACTCTGTGCATAATCAAAAAGAGACTGACTGTTTACTATTTCATAGTAAACAGCCTCAGATGGAATATACATTAGGGCATAATCTAATGTCCCTTCATCAGTTAAAATATACTTTCTTGAAATATCTTCAATATGTTTCTTAACATCTGATTCAAATGCTTTTAAATAAACTTTGTCATTTTGCATCCTTCTGAAGTTTTCCATTGGAAACTTTGAATCAACTGGAATAATTCCTGCTGAAGTCATAATCGCTGCGTCGACTTTTTCCCCTGATTTAAATGTGTACTGAAGGTTAAAAGATTCATTAGGCAAAAATTGTTTTAAAAGTTCTTTTAAGACCTGCTCTCCTATATTTCCCCTAAGTTTTGGGGAGGCTAAAAACTGGTTAAACTCTGCAATGTTTTTTTGTAAATCTGCTACGACTCTTGAGGCATTATCTAATCTATCCCCGATTGCACTACTTTGGCTATCAATTCTAGTATTTGTAGTTTTCAAATATTCCAAAAGTTCAGGTGAAGATCTTTGGCTTTTTAAAATAAGCATTCCAACCAAAAAAATTAGAACTATAATTAGAGTAATGACAACAAAATCCATACAAAGATATAATACACCCCCACACCAATTATGTTCTACACCTATATTTTAAAAAGTTTAAAAGATAGTAAATTGTATATTGGTTCGACAAAGGACCTTAAAGCTAGATTTTTGTTACACAATAATGGTAAAGTTTTCTCGACAAAATATCGTAGACCGTTAAAACTTGTTTACTACGAAGCTTATTTTGCAGAATATGACGCAAGACATCGGGAGCACAACTTAAAATTACGCAGTAGAGCTTTAGCTCAACTTAAAAAAAGAATTGAAAAAAGCATCGAATTATGAAAAATAAACGAAAAATTGGTGTGGGGGTAAATAGGCTCAAGCGTAAGAATTTTTTACCTTCCCTAGTCATTACTACTCTTTTGTGGGTAACTTTGGGATTTTTGGTATATTTCACGGATCCACAAAATCAGTTATTTGTTGTTTTGTTTTTTATTAATCTTTTTACCACACTTTTTTTTACTACAGCACTTGTTTTGGGCAATTCCAGAAGAGGATTAATTGTTTCGACAATCTTAACCGTATTTAGCTTGTTTAGACTCTTTGGAATTGGTAACATCTTAAACTTCCTACTTCTTGCGGGACTAGGAGTAATAATTGAATTTTATGCAAAGCTTACAAAAAGAAATAACTAAAACATTTTTTCAAACTCTTGAAGATATCAAAACAAAACAAAACTTTGAAATATTTTTTAGTGATTTTTTAACTTCAAAAGAGCTTGAGATTTTCTCAAAAAGGCTAGCGATTGCCTACTGGCTGAGTAAAGGTCGAGATTATGAAAACATCAAAATTAATTTGAAAGTAACATCTAAAGCAATTACTGAGGTTAAAAATATAATAAACACTTCAGGCATTAAATTAGCTCTAAAAAAAATGGAAGCGGAGGAATGGGCCAACGTCTGGAGTGAGAGAGTAAAGAAACTAGCGAACGGACACTAGATACTAGTATAATTGCTTCATGACCAAGTTTTATGTTACCTGTGCAATCCCATATACCAACAGTCGGCCACACGTGGGGCATGCACTTGAGTTTGTACAGGGAGATACTATTGCTAGATATCATAGGTTGCTAGGTGAAGATGTTATTCTTCTTTCTGGTGGAGATGAAAATGCTTTAAAAAATGTTCAGGCTGCTGAGGCTGCTGAGGAACCTGTTCAAGAATTTGTTGATAAAAATAATCAGTTGTTTGTTGAACTTACCAAAAACTTAAACTGCGAATTTGATATCTGGCAAAAGGGAAGTGATCAAGAAAAACACTTTAAATCCTCACAGAAACTCTGGGAACTTTGTAAAGATGATATTTATCAAAAAGAATACGAAGGGCTATATTGTGTTGGTTGTGAGGCTTTTTATTCTCCAGAAGATTTAAACGAAAATGGAGAATGTTTTGAACATCCAGGCAAAAAATTGGAAACGGTAAAGGAAAAAAATTATTTCTTTAAATTATCAAAATATCAAAAGGATTTAATAGATTTAATAAGTAAAGACAAATTAAAAATCTACCCCATTGAGCGAAAAAATGAAGTTCTATCTTTTTTGAAAGAACCACTTCAGGACATTTCAATTTCCCGTTCCAACGAAAGGGCAAAAAACTGGGGTGTTCCTGTCCCCAATGATGATTCCCAAAAAATTTATGTCTGGTTTGATGCTTTAAACATCTATCAATCAGGAATTGGTTTTGACTGGGATGAGGAAAAATATAAAAAATATTGGCCGGCTGATTTGCATGTAATTGGTAAAGGTATAACCAGATTTCATGCTGTTTACTGGCCAGCATTTTTAATGTCCGCTGGACTATCTCTTCCCAAAGCTTTGTTTGTCCATGGTTATTTTACAGTTAATGGGCAAAAAATGAGTAAAACTTTAGGAAATGTCATCGATCCAAATGATTTAATCAAAAAATACGGAGCAGATAGTCTCCGTTATTACTTTTTAGCTAAATTTCAACCTTTTACAGATGGGGACTTTTCAGAAGAAAAGTTGAGAGATGTCTATAACGCTGATCTTGCCAACGGTCTTGGAAATTTAGTTTCAAGAGTAGCCAAAATGTGTGAAAAATCAGACTTTTCTTTCGAATCTGATCAGACCTTAATTTACCCTGAAGTTTCAAAGGCAATTGAAGAATTCAGATTTGACAACGCTTTAAGGTTTATTTGGGAAAAAGTTACAAATGTTGACCAAAAAATAAATAAGGCTGAGCCATGGAAACTAGAAGGAGAGAAACTTCAAAAAGCTCTCCAAAATTACTTAGATGAAATTGCAGAAATTACACTTAATTTAAAACCTTTCTTACCAGAAACTGTACAAAAAATAGCCAAGACCTTTGGTAGAATAAAAATAAAGTCATCTGAGCCTTTATTTCCCCGTATATGAGAAAGTATATTTTAAGTCATGAAAAAAAGGTCTTAAGGGCTTTTGAAATTTTACCTGGTTTTTTTTCTTGGAACATGATCCTACTTCCCTACTGGGGAATATTTGTGTTTCCCAATTTTATTGCCTACTTCATTCTTCTTTTCAATATTTACTGGTTTTATCAATCTTTTTTAGTGGCTATCACTTCAGTGATTTCACATCTTAAAATTCAGGCAGCTATTAACTATGACTGGATGGCTGACCTAAAAACTTTTAAAGATTTTAAAGATGTTAATCACCTCATAATTATTCCAACTTTTAAAGAACCATTGCATATTTTAGAAAGAACCATTAACTCTTTAATTGGTCAGGCCTTTCCAACTAAACAAATTGCAGTTATTTTAGCAATGGAAGAAAAAGAATTGCCTGAGGACAGAAATTCTAAATTTGAAATTTTAAATTCTAAATTTGGGAACAACTTTAAGCATTTTTTGAGAACAGTACACAAATTAAAAACTGGTGAGGTAACAGGGAAAGCATCAAACGAAAGATATGCAGCGGTATGGTTTAATAAAAATTTTATTAAAACAAGTCAATACGACATTAACTATTTAACTGTTACAAGTTGCGACGCAGATCATAAATATCATCCCAATCATTTTGCAAATTTAGCATTCAAGTTTCTTGATAACCCTAAAAGGTACAGAATGTTTTGGCAACCCGCTGTTATGTTTTACAATAACATTTGGGAAATTCCTGCAATCACAAGAGTTCCAAACACCTTAGGTTCTATTTGGAACCTGTCTCAACTCCCCCGTAAAGATAGACTAATAAACGCCCAAAATTACTCTCTTTCTTTTAAACTCCTAGATGAGGTGGATTATTGGGATGCTGACAAAATCCCTGAAGACTGGGGAATATTTTTCAAAGCTTATTACAAAGTTGGAGGAGGATTGGAAGTAGAGCCAATTTATTTACCCTTACATGCCGATGCTGCTCAGTCTTCTTCATTTTGGAAAACTTTAAAAAATCAATATGAACAATACAGAAGATGGGCTTGGGGGGCAAGTGATGATAGTTGGATTATTAAAAATTATTTAATAGACACAAAAATTCCGTTTTGGGATAAAACAACAAGGCTTGGGTTTGTTCTCTGGGCGCATTTTATGTGGCCAGTTAATTGGTTTTTGATTACCATTGGATTAACACTACCAACACTCTTAAACCCTGCTTTTGGAAGGACAACATTAGGATTCATGGTCCCAAAACTCTCATCCTATATTCTTACAGCCTCACTTGTGTTTTTACTATCTTTAATATTTATTGATAACATTTATAAACCAAAAAGACCGGCAAGTATATCTGTTTGGAGATCAATACTTTTCCCGTTTGAATTTATTCTAATGCCTATTGCTGGCCTTTTCTTTAACGCACTTCCAGGACTTGATGCCCACACCCGCCTAATGCTTGGAAAATATATACAATATAAAGTTACGGAGAAAGTCTAAACGTTTTTGTAGTAATCAATTGTTTTTTGAAGGCCCTCTTCTAATTTTACTTTTGGCTCCCAGTTTAGAAAGTCTCTCGCTTTTGTAATATCAGGGCATCGTTGCATTGGATCATCAGGTCTAAAAGTATCTGAGAGAACTAATTTTGATTTAGAATTAGTGAGTTCAATAATTTTTTCTGCCAATTCTTTAATCTTGTACTCTTCAGGATTCCCAAGGTTAAATATTTCACCTTTTGTACCTTCTACAAACATTGCTTTTTTAATCCCATCAACTAAATCTGTAACATAACAAAAAGACCTAGTCTGGCTTCCATCTCCATCAATTTTTATTGTCTCTCCTTTAAGGGCCCAATTTATAAAATTACTAACCACCCTACCATCGTCTTTCTGCATGTTAGGTCCATATGTATTAAAGATTCTAATAATCCTGGCATCTATTCCATATTTTTTCAAAAAGACATAGGTCGCAGCTTCTGCAAACCGTTTCGACTCGTCGTAGCAGGACCTTAGGCCAAAACTATTGGCATTTCCCCAATAATCTTCTTTTTGTGGATGCTCAAGTGGATCGCCGTATATTTCAGATGTTGAAGCAATCAAAACTCTTGCTTTTATATTTTTGGCTAAATTTAAAACATTTAATGTTCCCTGAGAATTAACCAAAAGTGTTTCCTCGGGAAGATTTTGGTAATCAATTGGTGAAGCTGGGGAAGCAAGATGAAACATATAATTAAGAGTTAAGAATGAAGAATTAATAATTGGTTCGCAGACATTGGCTTCAAGAAATTCAAAGTTCGGGTTCGATAATAAACTTTCGATGTTTTTCTTACTGCCTGTTATTAAATTATCAAGGCAAATTACTTTATAGCCATCACTGAGAAGTGTTTTACAAAGATGTGAGCCTATAAATCCTGCTCCGCCAGTAACCAAACAGTTTTGCATATGCTAGAATTATATCAGAATGAAATCATTCTGGTACAAACTAATCTCCATTATTGATACACCACTTTGGTTAGAAATATTTTTTGCAATGTTGCTTCTCCTTCGTATCCCTTCATTTTTTGAACCATATTACTATGGAGATGAAATGATTTACCTTGCTCTTGGTGAAGGTGTAAGGCAAGGTATCCCTTTATATTCAGGGCTGCATGATAATAAGCCTCCTCTTCTTTATTTAACCGCAGCCATTGCTGGAAATTTATTTTGGTTTAAAGTAATTCTATCTTTTTGGAGTTTAATAACAGTTTACGGCTTTTGGAAATTGGTAAATTTCCTGTTTCCTAACAAAAATACTTTACATAAAGTATCAACTGTTATTTTTGGACTTCTAATTACGCTACCCCTGCTTGAAGGTAATACTGTAAATGCAGAATTATTTATGATTGGACCGATAATCTTTGCCTTCTGGATAATTCTTTCCAAAGTAAACAATTTTAAAAACTTATTTCTAGCAGGAGTTCTTTTTTCAGTTGCTTCCCTATTTAAAATTCCAGCAGCTTTTGATATTTTAGGCATAGTTATCTTTTGGCTTATTTTTACAAAAAAAGATGGTATTGAAAATTTCGTTATTAAATCTTTTTACCTATTTTTAGGTCTTATTATCCCCATTGGTCTGACCTTTATTTGGTACTACTTTGCAGGTAGTTTTAAAGAATACCTAATTGCAGCATATTTACAAAACTTCGGTTATGTCAGTAGTTGGCAGAGAAGCGGAGTTAAAGCTACCTTTTTAGTCAAAAACGGCCCACTTCTAATAAGGGCTGGAATTATGTTTATAGGATTTTTAAGCTTATGGCTCTCAAGGAAAAAACTATCTAAAAACTTTATATTTGTGACTGCTTGGCTACTGGCAACACTTTTTGCAGTAACACTTTCTGAAAGACCCTACCCTCACTACCTAGTGCAAGCCGTGGCCCCAATCTCAATACTTTTAGGGATTCTAATAACCAACAAAACCATTGAACAAAGTCTAACTGTAATCCCCTTAGCTCTTGCCTTTTTTGTACCTTTTTATTACAAATTTTGGTATTATCCAACATCTACATATTTTCAAAGGTTTATAAATTTCTCCTTAGGAAAGATAGACAAACAAACCTATTTTAATGGATTTTCTCCAAACCTTAATACAAACTATAAATTAGCTGACTTTTTACAAAAATCAGTCCAAAAAAGCGAAAAGATATTTGTTTGGGGTAATGATTCTGCAGCTATTTATTCACTTTCCAAAAGACTCCCACCATTTAAATATGTAGCCGATTATCACATTAACGACTTTGCATCTAAAGAGGAGATTATTAAAACCCTTGAAAAAGAGAAGCCTAAATTTATTGTTATTACTTCTAACTCTTTCCAATTTCCTGAATTAAATCGCTTCTTGAATCAAAAATATTATATAATATCTGAAATTGACTCCTCCCAAATATGGCTTTACATAAACAAATAATAGACCCAAGATTTGAGCGTTTGCCATTATTTAAATTAATAGTCGCAATTGTTATTACAAACTTAAGTGTAATACTTATTGGCCTCTTAGCAAGAATTATTCTGCCTCCCGAGATCCCTATTTTTTTTGGATTACCCCAAACTGAGGAGCAACTTGCACCAGCTTTGTTTATCACTATTCCCCCAACTATATCTTTGATATTTGTTCTAATTAATTCAACCATGGCTATTCATATTGAAAGTTTCTATATTAAAAAATCTTTAGCCTTTGGTTCGCTTGCAATAACTCTACTTTCAACCATTGCTGCCTTTAAAATAATATTTTTAGTAGGTTCTATATAAAAAATGGGTAATTTATTAAATCTATTAATCTATCCCTTATTAATATCTTTTTCCATCTCTTTTTTATTAACCCCCATTATAATTAAACTAGCCAAGAAATTAAAAATAATTGATGATCCTAAAAAAAATACTCACCCAAAGGTAATTCATACAAAACCTACACCTAGGGGTGGTGGAATACCAATTTTTTTTGCAATATTAATCACCTCACTTTTATTTATTCCAATTGATAAACATTTAATTGCAATACTAATGGGCGCTTTTGTTATCTTTGTTATGGGGTTTTTGGATGATAGATACAACTTAAACCCTTATTTAAGACTTTTTCTTGGACTTTTGGGAGCTTTGATTCCAATCTCATCAGGAATTGGTATTTCTTTTTTAACAAATCCATTTGGGGGAATTATAGATCTCTCAAACCCTATTATTTCAGACATTTTTGCACTTGTTTGGATAGTCTTCATGATGAACATGCTTAATATGGGCGCCAAAGGAATTGATGGACAATTATCAGGTGTAACAGTTATATCAGCAATTACAATAACAGCCCTTTCCTTTACATATTCTGCAGATATTACCCAATGGTCAGTTATTGTATTAACCTCGATAACGGCAGGAGCTTTTTTAGGTTTTTTTCCATGGCACAAATATCCACAAAAAATTATGCCAGGTTATGGTGGTGCTACTCTTGCAGGTTACATGCTGGCAATTGCCTCAATTCTTTCAACTACCAAAGTAGGTACATTAATTGTAGTTTTAGGTATTCCTCTTATAGATACCGGTTATACTGTACTTAGAAGGATTTTTTCAGGTAAATCTCCAGTTTGGGGAGATAGAGGACACTTTCACCATAAACTGTTAGATTCTGGTCTTTCAAAAAAACAGGTATCTCAAGTTTACTGGTCACTAACTGCAATTTTGGGAGTATTAGCCCTAAATTTGAATAGTGCATATAAGTTGTATACAATCATAGGTGTTGGGTTTGTTCTAGGAGGATTAATACTGTGGCTAACTTACCGTTCCAAATAATTTACGTTGCCAGGCCAATTCACTGGATTAAAAACATGGCTCTTTTTGGTGCACTTCTTCTAACAGGGACCTTATTTGAAAAAGGTCTGTTGGTAGATGTTGTTTTTGCTTTTGTGGCATTCTCTTTTGCAACCTCAGCCACATATATTTTCAATGATTTAATGGATGCCAAATCAGACAGACTTCATCCAGTAAAGAAAAATAGACCAATAGCTTCAGGTAAATTACCTGTCTTTTTAGCAGTTTTAGAATTACTATCTTTTCTTTTTCTCTCACTACTAATCGCCTTTGTCTTAAATGATCTACTTTTTACCTTAATTCTTTTCTATCTTGGACTTCAAGCTCTTTATAGTTTGGGATTAAAAAATATTCATGTAATAGATATTATAATAATCGCAACAGGCTTTGTTTTGCGTGTTTATGCAGGAGCATTTGTAATTAACGCCCATCTTTCCGTTTGGTTTTTACTCTGTGTTGTTTCAGCTTCACTATTTCTTGCTGCTGGGAAAAGAAGGGCAGAAATTAATCTTTTGGAAGCTGTTGATGGAGGAACCAGAAAAAGTCTTTCCAAATATTCCAAAGAACTCCTTAATAGTTATGTTACCATGTTTGGTAACGCTACCTGGATGAGTTGGAGCCTTTATACATTCTTTGAAAGTCCAAAGGCAGCTCTTCCTTTCTGGCTAGCCTTAGCTGAGCTTTCAAGGGCAACAACTATAGACAAACTAATGATGTTAACTATTCCCGTAGTCATTTTTGGAATCATGCGCTATGAAGCTTTGATCTTTGAAGGTAAATCAGAAGCGCCTGAAAAACTTCTTCTAACAGACAAGGCCCTATTAATAGCTGTAGGCCTGTGGCTAACACTAGTTTACTGGATTCTTTATTCTGGAGTATCAGTTAGTGGAATTTAAACACTACTTAGCATCAACATTCCTAACAAAAGCATCGTAGGTGGCAATCTTTGTTTCATGATCAATCCGTTTCGGTTTGTGTGCACCAGGTCCCACACCAGCAATAGAATCAATTGAACAAGCAATAAGCGATTCTGTAACTTCCGTTCCACTAATCACTTCATAGCTTTCATCCTCAGCGAAAAGTATGTCTACTTCCGCGGGTGTAACCCTAACATTATAAACATTTTTATATGGTGGGCCAATACGAACTCTTTTTATTTCCATAAGTAAGTATTTTATCTGTCCAATGATTTATTATCTTGACTTAATTTGACATCTCAAGTATACCCTGTAGTATAATACCCACACATGAAAACGGTTATGAATGTTTCCACATGGGAGTATTCTATTAAAACTGAGGCGGAACGCTTGATTCACTGTGCCCATCAGATTATTGTTGGTTTTTATAAAACTAACAATTTTATAGTCCTTCCATATAATCCGAATATTTTAAATGCTCACGTTGTCACATTTCCTGATTTGCCTTACACAAAAATTTCAAGGTTTTGGGAACAAGTTAAAAAAGTTGACGTAAACATACTTCCCATTCAGACAGATCCCAAGTTTATTGATGAAATTGTTAAAATGTTAGAGTCTTCCTATTTGCCTGTCACTAAGTTTGATAATTTAAAAGATCTTTGGCAGAAGGCAGAAAAAAATATTTTAAAGGAGATTTATAAAGTCATTCCAAATAAAAAGGGTGTGATTAAAAAAGTAACAATTTATCCAACTTCTTTTGGTACAAGTTCAAGCTTTAACTGGATAAACAAAAGGGGGGAAATTATTATTTATATTCGTATTGATCAAGGAATACATGCAATAGCTGAGGCTATAATCACTGCCCTAACAAGAAAAGATGTCTATGGGAAACTTGAGGGAGTTTGGCAGGAATCTGAAATTATTACAGATTATCTAATCACTGAAACTTCAATTTCTTTGTGTCAGGACTTACGCAATTTAACCAAATTCAAAGCTAACTGTGGGGTTAGTGAGATATTGTCCTATAGATTCCTTTATAATTTCTCTTTTTGTTTGATACCAAGTGACTCCAGTTTTTATTCTTTTAACT
>Ga0209210_1000064_pt1 | contig 145264 bp, 124 predicted proteins | sample RifGroA1_FD_183991 | JGI IMG/M metagenome (GOLD analysis project Ga0209210, IMG submission 183991) | Contaminated groundwater microbial communities from Rifle, Colorado, USA - Rifle Groundwater A1 (SPAdes) (version 2) | ecosystem: Environmental > Aquatic > Deep subsurface > Groundwater >... | reverse complement strand
CAAAAAATACGTTGAGAATCAAGGAAAAAAAGATACAGGGCAACTCCGTTTCGGAGTTGAATAATCATAAAAACCCCGTCCCGTAAGGGCGTGGGTTATTTATATATTACAATTTGCCTTTTTTGCAGGATGATCCTTGCGCGAATCCTCGCAAGGATCATCCTGATAAAGTTTATATAAACATTTATCGTTTGATATTTGAAATTATGGTAACAGATGTTCAACAAGCAATAACGATATTGAAAAAAGGAGGAATAGTCATTTTTCCCACCGACACTGCCTTCGGCATAGGGTGCAGGATCGATGATACAAATGCTGTTGATAGGTTGTTTGAAATAAGAAAACGGCCAAGGATACAGGCAACGCCGGTTCTTGTTTCTTCCATTCGTCAGGCACTTCCCTACCTTGATTCCCCGTCTGATATTGTACGACATTTGATGAAAACGTATTGGCCGGGCGGTTTGACCATCATTGCACCGTGCAAAAAAAATACAATCTACTCCCCTATCAGAGGAGGCGGGGATACGGTTGGAATCCGCATGCCTGACCACTCAGATATCCTGACAGTTATTACTGCAGTTGGCGTTCCGATTCTGGGCCCATCCGCCAATCTTCACAAAGAAAAGACGCCGTACTCGCTTGAAGATCTTGATCCTGTGCTTACCAGACAAGTTGATTATGTTCTTCGCGGGACGTGTAAAGAAAAGACCGTATCCACAGTTGTTGATTGTACGGTTGACCCTTATCGTATTATCCGGCAGGGGGTGGTTGTTCTTCCCAAAAAACCGGTCACTCTCTATATTGACTCGTCAAACATGCATGAAACAACGGTAGCGGTTTCCGTTGATAACGAAAAAAAAGAAACGAAATTTGTTTCAGACGATCATACGTCCCAACATGTTCTTCCACTGATTGAATCACTTCTTTTGAAAAACAACCTGACTTTTCAGGATATCAGTGCGGTTGAAGTGCATACCGGACCTGGATCGTTTACGGGACTCCGCGTCGGAGCAGCTGTTGGGAATGTATTGGGATGGCTTTTAGATGTCCCTGTGAACAGAAAGAAGACTCCGGTTACAAAGTTGGATTATGGAAATGATCATTGGGAGATGATCCGCCAGTAGCATTTTTTGGCTGTTATTATTATCATGGATTTATGCATAGGTTTTTGCGTCATTTTTTCTTTCCGCATCCCTCAAACAATCATCGTGCCAAAGCGCTGCATCCGGATACGCTGCTGGTGTATATTTTACTTCTGGCGCTCTTTAATTTCGGCTTCAGATACCTTCATCATCAGTACCCGTCGATATTAGGATACGCGACCGACATTCGGCTCTCAGAGCTTCTCAATTTGACGAACAAAAAAAGAGCGGCACTCGGGTTATCCGAACTCCGGCTGAATGAAAAACTCTCACTTGCTGCATCCAAAAAAGCCCAGGATATGTTTTCCCATAACTATTGGTCACATACCAGTCCCGAAGGGAAAACACCGTGGGGATTTGTCACCTCTTCAGGGTATCACTATACAATTGCCGGAGAGAATTTAGCGAAAAATTTTTCCGACAGCAGCGGTGTGGTAGAGGCATGGATGACATCTCAAACGCATAAAGACAACATTATAAAACCCGGATACAGAGATATAGGATTTGCGATAGTTAATGGAATCTTAAACGGGGAAGAAACGACGCTCGTTGTGCAGATGTTCGGCGCCTCTGACAAGGAAGAGGTTATTGCCCAAAAACCAGTACCTCTCTTTTCTGGAGTAAGCACCGAAGCTCTTGGAGATCAGATTCCGCTCATTTCCCTTGGAGTTCCTTCACAAGAAGTTTCCAAGAACTTCATCACTTCTCTTACTTCAGTCATCCAGAAGCCGATAATCAATATTCCCACCATGACGCGGGATATCGTATTTATTTTTTTGGGGCTTCTCATCGGTATTCTCATAATAGACGGATTTATTGTCTCAAAAAGGAAAATTATACGGGTTGCCGGGCATAATCTGGCCCATATTATGTTTTTCTTTGCTCTTAGTATAGCCCTTATGCTTGTGAAGCGGGGAGTTCTGTTATGAAAAAGCGAATGGTTTCGTATATCAATTTCACCGCATTGACGATTATTTTGTCTTCAACCGTTTTTCTTTTCTTTCTCGTACGGGACAATAAATCCATGCAAATCCTCATCGGCGTTCTTCTTTCCGTCTTGTATGCCACATGGGGAATTATTCATCACGCCATGGCAGGCGACCTTCATCCGAAGGTTGTGGTAGAATATCTCCTTGTTGGAGCAATTGCGGTGACATTGATCGTAACAGTTGTGTGGATGTGAAAGGAGAAACGTATGCAAGGTTTAATTTTAGCCGGTGGACTAGCAACGAGGTTGCGGCCGTTAACCTTGGTTACCAATAAACATTTATTGCCGGTTTACAATAAACCGATGATTTATTACTCCATGGAAGCCATGCAAAAGGCCGGGGTAAAAGAGGTTCTTTTGACAACAAGCGGGGAAAGCGTTGCTCAATTTGCCAATCTTCTCAAATCCGGCGAAGAATTCGGTTTACATTTGTATTATGCGGTCCAGCAAAACCCTAAAGGAGGAATTCCTGATGCCATGATGCTTGCCGAGGAACTTACGAAGAACGAGTCTCTTATGGTTATTTTGGGAGATAACATTTTTAATTTTAACTTGAGAAAGGTTGTTGAGGAATTCGAGACAGTCAAAGAGGGCGCAGTAATATTCGGGTATCGGGTGAAAGATAATCAGCATCAATATGGCATTGTGGAAACAGATAAGGACGGCCGTGTTCTATCCATTGAAGAAAAACCGCAACACCCAAAATCGGATATTGCACAAACCGGTATTTATATATATGACCATAACGTATTTGATTATATTCGGACGCTTCGGCCTTCTCCCAGAGGCGAATTGGAGGTGACCGATTTGAATAATATATACTTGCAAAAAAAGAATCTCCGGTGTCATGTGATTGATTGGTGGATAGACGCTGGCACTTCTTATGACGAGCTTTTGAAAGCAAATATATTAGCGGAAAAAATGGTCCGTGAAGGGAAATTATGATTAACGGCGTCACAACCAAACCATTGGTCCGGCATCCGGACGAGCGGGGATTTTTTGAGGAGTTGATCCGCGCGTCCGATCCATTTTTTCAGGAGGGATTTGGGCAATTATCCCATTCATATATGCTTGAAGGCGTGGTGAAGGCATGGCACGTACATAAAACACAGGTAGATTGGTGGTATGTGATGAAAGGAACGGTACAAGTGGTATTATATGATACGCGGCAATCATCAGAAACATATAACAAGATACAGGAGTTTGTCGCAGGAGAAGAAGGTGAACCTGTTATTATAAAAATTCCAGCCGGAGTTGCTCATGGATGCAAAGTCCTCAAAGGACCTGCTGATTTGGTCTATGTGACAAGCGGTGAATATTCAAAAACAGAGGAAGGGAGAATTCTGTATAACGATCCTGCAATCGGGTATGATTGGGTGCAGGGCAAACCGATTACGAATAAAAATATAACATGATGAGTTGAAAGTTTGTAAAGTTAATAAAGTTATTGAGTTGTTTATACTTTATTACTTTATAAACTCGGAACTTTATGAACTTACTTGTTACCGGCGGAGCCGGATTTATCGGATCTAACTTTATTCTTTACTGGATGAGAACTCATCCAGAAGATTCAGTTATTAATTTTGATAAATTGACCTACGCGGGGAATTTGGAAAACCTTAAAGAAATCGAAAATCTTCCGAATTATGTGTTTATTCATGGTGATATCTGTGATACGAATGCTGTAATCAAGGCTCTTGCGGATGTTGATACGGTGGTTCATTTTGCCGCAGAAAGCCATGTGGATCGGTCAATACTTGAATCTTCCCCATTTATTCAAACAAATATTGTCGGAACGCATGTACTTCTTGAGGCATCGCTCAAAGCCGGGGTCAAACGATTTCACCATGTGTCGACTGATGAAGTGTTCGGAAGTTTGGATATTCATGATTCAAAAAAGTTTACGGAAGCTACTCCTTACGATCCCCGGAGCCCGTACTCTGCAAGCAAAGCATCATCCGATCATTTAGTGCGGGCATATTACCATACCTATGGGTTGCCGATGACGATTACTAATTGTTCCAATAACTATGGTCCATACCAATTCCCCGAAAAACTTATTCCTCTTGCCATCACCAATAGTATAGAAGGAAAAAAGGTTCCGGTTTACGGAGACGGATTCAATATCCGTGATTGGCTGTATGTTGAAGATCATTGCCGGGCAATAGACCTCGTCCTGCAAAAAGGAAAAATAGGGGAGACATACTGCATCGGCGGAACAGACCAGGATTTCAATAACCTTACCATCGTTAAAAAAATTCTTTCTTTTTTGGGAAAAGACGAGTCGTTTATAGAATTTGTGAAAGACCGGCCCGGACACGACCGGCGATACGCTATCAATTGGGACAAAATTCATAAGGAGCTCGGGTGGAAACCGCTTCACGATGTTGATACATGGCTTATGAAGACAATTGAATGGTACAAAAACAACCAGCAGTGGTGGCGTCATATTAAATCGGGAGAATACCAGACATATTACAAAGAACAATACGGCCGCAATGGAGGCAAGACATAAATGGATATTATCGGAACCGGATTATCCGGTTTGGTTGGCTCGCGGGTTGTCTCTCAACTTTCTCCGAAATTTTCTTTTACGGACTTAAGTAAGGAAACCGGTTTTGATCTGATGGATTTTTCCAGGATTCGTACAACAATTACCGGTTCGACTGCTCCTTGGGTATTTCATTTTGCCGCGTACACTGATGTTCAAGGAGCTGAACAAGAAAAGGATCAGAAAGAACAAAGCATTTCCTGGAAAGTAAATGTGTCTGCAACAGAGAATATAGTGAATATCTGCCACGATACCGAAAAACGACTTCTCTACATATCTACGGATTATGTATTTGACGGAACACAAGATACGTATGATGAGAATGACACACCCAACCCACTGTCATGGTACGGGAAAACAAAATATGAGGGAGAAAAACTTGTACAAACATTAGGGCCGCCTGCCCTCATTATCCGTATAGCAAATCCTTATAGGAGCAACCCTGTGGGGAAAATGGATTTTGTTCATAAAATGCTTGAGCGGATGCAGAGCGGTTTGGAGATTCAGACCCCAACCGATCAGATATTCTCTCCTACATATATTGATGATTTAGCTTTCGCACTAGAAAAACTTATTACCGCAAAGGCACGTGGCATCTATCATGTCGTAGCCCTGAACGGAATTACTCCCTATGAAGCTGCAAGGTGTGTTGCGGAAGAGTTTAGGTTTCATAACGCCTTAGTCACACCAGTTTTATATGATCAGTACTTTTCAGGAAAGGCACTCCCTCCAAAGCATGCGCATCTGAAACATGGTAAAATAGATGTTCTGGGAGTGACGTTGCATACGTTCGGCGAGGGATTAAACGCGGTAAGACGACAAGAACTTTCGTCATTTCGATCCGTTGGCTAACGGCCTCGGGATGACATTTCATTCATATGACTGTTGCGTTTATCGGACACGGATATGTAGGGCTTGTCAGCGCCTCTGTATTTGCGGATTTAGGAAATACAGTGTGGGTGGTTGGGAGAACTAAAGAAAAAATTGAAAAACTCAAAAAAGGCATTGCTCCCTTTTTTGAGCCGGGATTGTCAGAGCTTGTTAAAAGGAATGTTAAGGCTGGACGGCTTCTCTTTACTCTGGATTACAAAGAAGCAATCGTTCCTTCACAGATCGTATTTATCTGCGTCGGGACGCCGCCGAAAAACACTGGAGAGGCTGATTTGACTGAGGTGTTTAACGCAAGCCGTGAGATTGCAAAAAATCTTCGCGGATACAAAGTTGTTTCCGTCAAAAGCACTGTTCCTCCCGGGACAAATAAAAAGGTTGGAGAAATCATCGCATCGGAAAAAATTGACGGATCATCGTTTGCCATGGCATCAGTACCGGAATTTTTACGTGAAGGAACGGCAATATCCGACACTCTTCATCCTGATCGGGTGGTTATCGGAACCAACTCCCAACGCGCAGCAAATCTTTTAACGGAATTTCATAAGCCGATCGACGGCACCGTTGTTTTATGCAACGTTGAAACTGCGGAGCTTATTAAATACGCTTCAAATTCCATGTTGTCCACAAAAATTTCTTTTGCGAATGCTATCGGGATTCTTTCTGAAAAAGTGGGTGCGGACGTTGAAAAGGTTCTTGAAGGAGTTGGACTAGACCGGAGAATTGGAAGAGAATTTCTTTATCCCGGGGTCGGGTATGGAGGGAGCTGTTTTCCAAAAGACGTGAAGGCTCTTATTGCGATAGCCAGAGATCGCGGATATAATTTTTCCCTTCTTCAGGCAGTTGAAGACGTCAATAAGGAGGTTAAAAAGAATTTTATTGAAAAAATTACCCGACATTTTGACGGGGAGGTAAAAGGGAAGACCATAGCCATATTCGGGCTTTCATTTAAACCTAATACCGATGATATGCGCGAAGCCCCATCGATAGATATTATTACGGAACTTTTGAAAAAAGGCGTGCATATTGTTGCCTATGACCCTGTTGCAATAGACAATGCAAAAACAGTGCTTCCGAAAGGCATAACGTACGCAACATCCGCATACGAAGCAGCCCGCGGAGCAGATGCAGTTGCCGTTATCACGGAATGGAATGAATTTCGGCAGATTGATTTAGTACGTTTAGCGAAAGAATTAAAAGGGAGAGTTCTTTTTGACGGAAGAAACATCTATAATCCGCAATCTGTAAAAGATCTGGGATTTGTCTACTATGGGGTTGGACGCATGTAATGACAGGAAGAACAACTGAAGGTATAATAAGAAAGAATAATAAATGCGATTATCGTCATTTCGAACGCAGTGAGAAATCCCATTCGGGATTCCTCCAAAAAAGCCTCGGGATGACAATAGAAGGAAAAAGGAGGATGTACGTATATGGCAGCAAAGAAAGTACTCATTACCGGCATTGCAGGATTTGTTGGCAGTCACTTGGCAGAACTATTATTATCAAAAGGGTATGAAGTATATGGATTATCCCGTCCGCGATCGAAAATGGATCATATCGAATCAATTATCAATAAGCTTCATCTGGAGGATGCAGATCTATTGGATTCTCATAGTTTATACGCAACGGTGTCCCGCATTAAGCCGGATTATATTTTCCATTTAGCTGCTCAGTCGTTTGTCCCTACGTCATGGGTTTCACCGTCTGTTACACTTGAGGTGAATATTATCGGATCAGCAAATTTGTTTGAAGCAGTAAGACAGGCCAAAATTGACGCTGTCATCCAAATTGCCTGTTCTTCCGAAGAATACGGATTAGTACATCCTGATGAAGTGCCGATCAAAGAAACCAACCCGTTGCGTCCCCAAAGTCCGTATGCAGTATCAAAAGTCGCTATGGATTATTTGGGATATCAGTATTTCTGTTCCTATCAAATGAAAATTATTCGGACCCGCGGATTTAACCATACCGGTCCCCGGAGAGGAGAAACATTTGTCACCTCAAATTTTGCCAAACAAATTGCGATGATTGAAAAAGGCAAGCAGGAACCGGTTATTTATGTCGGAAATCTGGAAGCTCAGCGCGACTGGACTGATGTACGGGATATGGTGAGAGCATATGTGCTTGCTGTAGAAAAATGCGAACCGGGAGAAGTATACAACATATGCGTTGGAAAAGCGGTGAAAGCAAAAGACATGCTGAATCTCCTGTTGGGTAAGAGCAAAGTACGCGTGACGATAAAAGAAGACCCGTCCCGCATGCGGCCATCAGATGTGCCGGTTCTTATCGGAGATAATACAAAATTTTGTCAAAAGACGGGTTGGATTCCAGAAATTCCATTTGAAAAAACGATGGAAGACCTCCTCAATTATTGGAGAGAACGGATATAATCTCCCGTCCTCTTACTATGAATATCGTAGTAATTTTACCTACGTATAATGAACGGGAGAACATAGTTCAGCTTCTTGACCAGCTTGAAGCGTTAAAACCTGCGATTAAAAAACATACCCTATCGTTTCTTGTGGCTGATGATACGTCTCCTGACGGAACAAAAGACGCAGTAAAAGAATATCAAAAAACCCATAAAGATGTTTTTTGTATTTCTGGAAAAAGAGAAGGGTTAGGGAAAGCTCTCCTTCGGGGCATGACGTATGCTATCAATGTTCTTGATGCAGATCTCATTGTTCAGATGGATGCGGATTTATCCCATGATTCAAAAAAATTGCCGGAATTTATCAGGGCTATCGACAATGGAGCTAATTTTGCAGTCGGCAGCAGGTACATCAAAGGAGGATCAATTCCGGAAAATTGGGGATTGCACAGAAAAATATTCAGCATCGTCGGAAATGCAATAGTGCGATTTGGTCTGGGTTATCCGTCAGTGCACGACTGGACAGGAGGGTATCGGGCGTTCAAAAAACATTTTTTTATCCAGGCACAGGATGAAATGAAAGAATACAGCGGGTACGTATTTCAAATTGCTTTTCTTCATAAAGCAGTGAAACAGAGGGCAAAGATTGTCGAAATACCGTTTCATTTTACTGACAGGCTTTACGGACGATCAAAAATCGCACCGTTTGAATATATCAAAAATGTCCTTGAGTATGTGATACGGGCTCGAATAACGGATATTCTTGAGGGACATTTCGGAAAGTTTGCCGTTGTCGGAACGATAGGATTTCTTATAAACACCGTTATCCTTGTCGGCCTAAAAATGATAGGAATTCATCCGGCAGTGGGAAGCGCAATAGGAGCGGAATGCGCAATCATTTCCAATTTTATCCTCAATAACGCCTGGACGTTTAGGGAGAGGAAAATCAAAGGGAAAAGGACGATACTGAAGTTCGTCCAATTCAATATAACATCGTTAGGCGCCCTCGTCATCCAGTCGGGAACGGTTTACGTAGGAACGCTTCTTTTCGGAATCCCTGCGTATTTCTATGCATATATCCTGGGCGTCGGACTCGGGCTTATTTGGAATTTCACCATGTACTCGAAAGTGATTTGGAAGAAAAGCTAGGGTGGTCTTGTCATTGCGAGGATTCCGACGTCACGTCGGGAGACGCGGCAATCTTTACTATTTGAGAGATTGCTTCGCCCCGATTAGATCGGGGCTCGCAATGACATATTGATATGAAAAAAATTTACTCTAAGATTTTATCTTGGTTGCCTATATTTACGATTTTAGCTATCGGAGCCTATCTTCGTCTTTACAAAATCTCTCTCTATATGACTTTTTTGGGAGATGAGGGAAGAGATGTTCTCATTGTAAAACGTATGATTGTTGACGGGAAATGGACATTATTGGGTCCGACTGCATCAGTCGGCGGATTTTTTATGGGACCGATTTATTACTATTTTATGGCGCCGTTTTTGTGGCTATGGAACTTTAGTCCCGTGGGGCCTGCTGTTATGGTAGCCTTATTTGGTATTGCAACGATAGGTCTTGTGTATGGAGTAGGAAAACGAATGTTCGGAACCGAAACAGGACTTGTAGCGTCAGGTCTCTATGCATTGTCTCCCCTTGTTATTTCATATTCCAGATCTTCGTGGAATCCCAATATTGTGCCGTTTTTTGGAATTCTCCTGTTCTTTTTTCTTTGGGATGTTGTCGCAAGCAATCACTGGAGGCGGGTATTTTGGATCGGAATTATTTTAGGTATTGGATTACAGCTTCATTATACATTCCTTGCACTTTTTGTTGTGGCAGCCATATGGTTTCTTCTTTATGGAAGAAACCGTTCTCATATAAAACACTATAGTGCAGGAATGACCGGATTTTTAATCGGATTTTTTCCGTTTTTGGCTTTTGAGGTTAGACACGGATTTATGAATATGCGCTCAATCATGCTGTTTGTATTCGAAGGAAAAGATACAGGATTTTCTCTCAGTCATTTTTTTACCAACATAGGTGATGTTTATTTTAGACTATTCGGGAGATTCTTATTAAGAATTCCAGAAAAAGGAGCATTCGGAAATCTACCCAATATTGATAAAACCCTCTTTATAAGTACGACATGGATATTGGGACTCTCAGCAATCTGTATTGTTATAGGGTTTTATGTTTGGAAAAGATATTGGAATGATACGTTTTCCTTTGATGCAAAAAGAGCTGCCCGTTTTTCTTTCGGATTCACACTGTTGTTCTTATGGCTTGTCGTAATATTAGTTTTCTTTGGTTTTTATAAAAAATCAATTTATGATTACTATTTTGGAATTATGTATTTCTTTCCGTTCTATATAATCGGACTTCTCTATAACATGCTGTACTTTCAGGGACGAATGTGGAGAGGCGTTGGGTATGGTATTGTCACGGGACTCGTACTATACAATTGGCTGGGTATGCCATTTCGGTTTGAACCGAATAATCAGTTGGGCCAGGTAGAGCGTATTGCAGAGGACGTGATTAATAACACCGACGGAAAGCCTTTTAACTTTGCCCTTATTTCCGGCGGAAATTCATATCATGCATACAGATATTTTTTTGAACTCTGGGGGAGATCTCCTATTACCATAGAAAATGCCGTTCTCGATCCTGTGAGACAAACAGTGACAGATCAGCTTCTTATCGTTTGTGAAGATATTTCCTGTCAGCCATTAGGAAATTCTTTATGGGAAGTGGCCGGATTCGGAAGAGCAGAGATTGAAAAGGAGTGGTACGTTTCTGTGGTTAAGCTCTATAAGCTTATCCCTTATCAAGAAAGAGACCAAACCTTATGAAAGAACCTTTCTTAAGCGTTGTCATTCCTGCGTACAATGAAGAGACCAATATCCGATTAGGTGTTCTTGATAAAGTTTTCCGATATTTAGACCAGCAACCGTATTCCTGGGAAGTTCTTGTAGTGAATGACGGTTCATCAGATCAAACAGGAATGCTTATTAAAGATTTTATTCGGACAAACAAAGGATTTCAGTATATAGATAATCCGCATCAGGGAAAAGCCGCAACGGTCATCACCGGAGTGTTGGCAGCAAAAGGGACCTATGTTCTTTTTTCAGATCTTGATCAGGCTACCCCGCTGAAAGAAGTAGAAAAACTACTACCTTGGTTTGAAAAAGGGTTTGATGTGGTGATCGGTTCCCGGGAAACGAAACGGGAAGGTGCGCCAATACTGCGGCAGTTTATGGCACGGGGATTTATGTTTTTACGCACGCTAATATTGGGATTACAGGGAATTTCCGATACGCAGTGCGGCTTTAAGGCATTTCGAAAAGGCGTCGCAGGCGCTATTTTCAAGCGCTTAGAATTATACGGCAAAATGAAAACAGTGACCGGCTCTATGGTAACCGCGGGATTTGATATTGAGGTTTTATTTTTGGCAAAAACTCTCGGATATAAGATTAAAGAAGTGCCTGTTGAGTGGCATTACGTCGAAACAAGAAGAGTAAATCCCATTACCGATTCCTGGCAGGGGCTTTTGGATATTTTTTTCATACGGATCAATGCATGGAAAGGGATGTACCGCATATAATACGGCTTCAAACATATGAAATACGACAAAAAAATTGCACCTATCATTTTTTATGTCTTCGGGATAATCAATAGCTTTGGACTTTTTCTCTATTCCTATACGCAGGTTGATCTCAACCTGACACTATCAAGAATATCTGTCTGGCAGACGATACAAAAAGCTTTCCAGTCAATCGGATACTTTCATCGTCCGGTGTCGCTTGTTCTTTTTTTAGGAATACTTTTTTTGCTATTTTTTTGGTACGGGCTGACGCTGTATTTTATATCGAAAAAAAAATTAGGAGCAACTCACATTTGGATCATGATTTTCTGTATGACCGGAATACTGATCTTTGCCTATCCGGCATTTTCTTATGATCTTTTCAATCATATGTTTACCGCAAAGACGGTACTTTTGTATCAAAAGAATCCTTATGAAGTAACGCCTCTGCAATTTACCGGATTTGAATCATGGCTTACATTTATGCACTGGACACATGTTGTAAGCATTTATTCTCCCTTATGGATCGTGATGACGCTTGTTCCGTATCTTTTTGGATTCGGTTATTTTTTGTGGATATTATGGAATTTTAAGCTGCTTATTGCGGCATTCTATGCGCTGACGTGTTATAGTATTTTGAACATACTACAACGGGAAGACGATTCTTTGGCTCTTAGCGGTATGGCAATGTTTGCTTTTAACCCGTTGGTCATCATTGAGTCTTTGGTGAGCGCACATAATGACAGTGTTATGATGGGATGTGCCGTTTTTGCACTCTATCTTTTTACCCGGCAAAGAACAGTGTTATCATTTTTTACCCTATCAGTATCCATTGCAATGAAACTCATATCTGTTTTTTTAATTCCCATATATCTTTTTGGGAAAGTCAGGTGGTTGCCTCTTGTCCTCATGGCAACGGGTACTTTTGGATTTCTTCTGTTTACGAAACGTGAGGTTATGCCCTGGTATTTTTTATGGACATTGCCTTTTATCGCACTTTACCCAAGGAAAAAATGGCTCATAGCGCTAACGTTTGGTATTTCTCTAGGACTGCTCCTCAGATATGCTCCGTATCTTTATTATGGCCACTGGAATGATCCGGTGCCGCTTATAAAACTATGGGTTACGGGAGTGCCGATCGCAGCATCAGGAGTACTTGCTCTGATAGAGCGGAAGCGTTATTGATTTTTTCCAATGTAGGATATAATCAATACACCCTTGATTGTATATGGTAAAACTTCTCAAACAGCCGGTTGTTTGGTTGATTATCCTTTCCTGTTTCTATGTCATTTCCCGTCTTATTAATCTGACCGCTCTTCCTATGTTTACGGATGAGGCAATCTATATTCGATGGGCTCAAATTGGAGGAAGGGATGCCAGCTGGAGGTTTATATCTCTCACCGATGGAAAACAGCCGCTTTTTACCTGGGCCATGATGGTTTCATTGAGGCTTTTTCAGGATCCATTATTCGCAGGCCGTCTCGTCTCGGTTATTTCAGGACTTCTGAGTTTGATAGGGATGTATGTATTGGGACACGAAATTTTCAGAAGCAGACGAATAGGAGTGATAAGCAGCATACTCTATCTTATTTCTCCGTTTGCGCTTTTTTACGATAGATTAGCGCTCTATGATTCCCTTGTTTCTACGTTTTTTATATGGAATCTCTATTTGGGAATTCTTTTGGTACGGAAAATCCAACTTGATATTGCTCTCATTTTTGGATTGATGCTGGGCATAGGGATGCTCAATAAAACATCGGCTTTTTTGAGTTTGTATCTTATTCCCTTTACCCTTCTTCTTTTTGATTGGAAGGCAAAACAATTCGGATTGAGATTACTGCGTTTTTTGGGATTGGTGGGTATCAGCGCTCTTCTTTCGCAACTCGTTTACAGTATATTACGGCTATCTCCGTATTTTTATATCATTGCTCAAAAAGATACGATTTTTGTGTACCCGTTTTCTTTATGGATTACCCATCCGTTCGAATTTTTCTTCGGTAATATCCGCGGAATGTTCAACTGGCTTATTGGGTATATGACGTGGCCGGTTTTTCTTTCAACACTTGCTTCCATGTGTATTTTTCGGAAGAATGTCCGCGAAAAAGCATTATTGATGCTCTGGTGGTTTTTACCGTTTGCAGCTCTTGCGTTATTTGGAAGGGTTCTCTACCCAAGATTTATTCTTTTCATGACGATGCCGCTTTTAGTATTAAGCGCATGGATGCTTGGAGAACTGTTTGGTCGTATAAAGAATACACGGATAGGATTTTTATGCATCGGGTTGATATGTCTTGTAAGCATGTACATTTCATTCGGAATTATAGTCGACATTAAGAACGCGCACATTCCAAGATCAGAACGGGGTCAATATATCGACGATTGGCCATCCGGATGGGGTGTTTCCGAGATCGTCAAGTTTTTTCAAAATGAATCCGCAAAAGGAAATATAAGCGTTTATACCGAAGGAACATTCGGTTTGTTACCCTACGCATTCGAGATATATTTAGGCGACAACAAAAATATTGATATCCACGGAATCTGGCCGCTCCCAACCCAGATGCCGACTGATATGATGCAGCGGGCAGCAGAACATCCTGCATATTTTGTCATGTATCAAAGTCAGGCTGTTCCTTTCCAGTGGCCGCTGAAACTTCTTTATGGATATCAAAAGGGATTAAACAAAAATTCCACGATGCGTTTATATAAAATAACCACTCCCTGAGATGAAGCACCGTATATGAAGAACGATCGAATAAAAATGATATGGTCGATTATTGCATTGTTGTTTTTTTCCTTATTGGTTTTACTTCCCTTACTAAAACCTGGTTTTATCGTTACTGACGACGGAGATTGGATGGTGATTCGGCTTACTGCTTTTTACCAATCGTTCGCGGATGGTCAATTTCCCGTTCGATTTTTATCCAGATTGAATTATAATTATGGATATCCGGTAGCAAACTTCCTGTATCCTGGATTTCTCTATATAGGATCCATACTCCGACTGTTTAAATTACCATATCCGGTCATTGTTGAGTGTATCCTTGGAGGATCAATCTGTGTAAGTACAGTATTTTTATTTTTTTGGTTAAAGAAATTTTTTTCTCATGCCCCGAGCTTTATCGGTGCACTATCTTTTTCGGTTTCTCCGTACGTTTTATATGATCTTTATAAGCGCGGTTCAGTGGGAGAATTATTATCTGCTGCCCTTGCCATTGTTTTGGTGTGGGGTATTGAATCCGGATACGTATGGCTTCTTCCCCCGATAACGGCATTGTTTTTGATTAGCCATAACACCCTGTCGTTCCTTGTGGGAGTTATTATTGTAGGGTATAGTATTATTCGGAAAAAATGGAGCGCCGTTCTACCCCTTTTTATTGGTTTATGCATAGCATCGTTTTTTTGGATCCCCGCCTTTTTTGAACGGACATTTATCCGATTTGATACTGTCGTAGTATCGAACCCATTTGATTATCTGAAGACGAGCCACATCCTCCTTATAATGAATATCCCCTTTTTTATACCGCTTGTCCTCCTCATGAAGAGGAAAAAAACGATATTGAGCAGTGAATATGTATTTTTTTGCATCGTGGCAATAGTCACCGCAATCGGTTCTTCATTTGTCGGAAGATTGTTCTGGGGATCATCTTTATTTATACGATTTATACAATTTCCGTATCGATTGTTATCCGCAGTATTTATCGCAGGTCCATGGCTTCTTGCATACTTTATTTCTCAACTGGATAAAAAAAGAACCCTATGGGTAGGAATTCTCCTTTCTTTACTTCTGGTTTCCGGGAGCATACCCCTTTTATGGAATGTACAAAGCGTTCTCCGTGAAGAAGGATTCTATGTAACCAATGAAGGAACAACCACAGTGCATGATGAATATATGCCCAAATGGGTAAAAGAACAACCGCAAGAGCGGGCGTATGACAAACTGATGCTTTTTTCAGGAAAAGGTACTGTAACAGTCAAAAACAATTCAACAAACAAAGTTGATGCGTTATTAAATCTCAAAGAAGAAAGTGTTATACAATTGAACACTCTTTATTATCCGGGTTGGGGAGCGATACTGGACGGAAAACCCGTCGAGCTTTCTTATGTAAATCCAAAAGGAGTCATGCAGGTGATTGTTCCAAAAGGGGATCATACTATAACATTTGAATTTCGGGAAACCGCTTTCCGCTATTTGGCAGATGTCATAAGCAGCATCGGAGTAATTCTGTATGGCGTGTATTTAGTTGTTCTTCTTTCTAAAAAAGTACGAAAAAACACGCGTCTATGATAAAAAAGCTTATTCCCTGGATTTGCGTCATCATTGTAACGTTGTTTACTATTCGCCCCTTATTTTCATCAGGTTTTTTCCCTATGCATGACGATGCGCAGGTTGCCAGGGTTATCGAGATGACAAAGGCTCTTAAGAATGGTCAATTTCCTGTCCGCATCGTATCGGATTTGGGGTATGGCTATGGGTATCCGCTATTTAATTTTTACGGACCGCTTCCGTATTACATAGGAGGAGGCATCAACGCCTTAGGACTAGATGCGCTCACGGCTACAAAAATCATGATTGGAATAGGCGTTGTTATGGGGAGCATAGGGATGTACATTCTTTCATCGAGCATATTTGGTGCATTTGGCGGGATTCTTTCTGCAACGCTTTTTGCTTATTTTCCTTATAGAGCAGTACAGCTGTACGTGAGGGGTGCCGTAGGAGAGATTTGGGCGATATCGTTTCTTCCTCTCGTCTTTTTTGGATTTTTTCTCGTTTCTCAAAAAAACAAACAAAGGATAGGTATTTTCGTAACTGGTTTTTCTCTCGCAGGAATTATTGTATCCCATACGGTATTTGGATACGTGGTAACCGGTAGCATGGCGTTGGTCGTTTTACTGACGTTTCTTATTTCACTACAGAAGAAAAAACGAACAATCCGCTCTTTTATACCTCCGCTTATAGCTATATGCGCAATAGCCTTAGGACTGACTGCATTTTTCTGGCTTCCGGCTATAGCTGAAATGTCGTATGTAAATGTACAGAAAGTGATAGGAGATACAGCAAAGTATAAAAATCATTATATTTGTTTTTTACAATTGTGGGATTCCCCATGGGGATTCGGAGGCTCCGCACCGGGATGTTTGGATGGGATATCATTTAAATTGGGAAAACTTCACATCATAGTGTTTATCGCGGCACTCTTCATGCGGTTTTTTTCAAAAGAAAAAGGGAAACGAATACATTTTATTTTGATGGGAACGGCGATATTGTCGGGGTTATTGCTCTTTTTAACGCTACAAATTTCCCGACCCGTTTGGGAAATTATTCCATTTTTTCCCTTCGTGCAATATCCATGGCGGTTTTTGGGTCCACTAGGCGTATGTATAGCGCTTATTTCAGGATATGTGCTCTATAAAAGGAAATCTCTGATTTCGATTATTTCCCTATTCATTCTCGGAGGAGGTAGTATACTTATTAATGCCAAACTTTTTACCCCGCAGTATCTGTATAGCAGTCCAGCAGAATCATTTACTAATCTTGAAGAATTACGCTGGAGAGCTTCAAAAGTATCAGATGAATACTTGCCTCAAGGTATAAAAATTCCGGAAACCGTCTCTCGGGTCGTACAGGAGCGTGTGACTGGCAATGAGTTTACCAATGTGAAAAAGATATGGGAGACGGAAACTGGAGGGAAATATCAAGTAGAAGCCTATAAAAAACAGGAATTGAAGCTGAATATGGCGTTTTTCCCCGGTTGGACGTTTTTTGTAAACGGAGACGAGGTGAAGCCAAAAGTTGTTCAAGGACAGCCTTACGTGGTACTATCAACTGGGATCAACCTTGTAGAAATGCGGTTTTCTGATACGTTTGTCAGGGAGATCGGAAATGGGTTGACGCTAATAACCATAATTGGAATGGCCGTTATTTTTATATATGGGAAGAAAAACATCCGTAACTATCGTCATACCCGTATATAATGAAGAAATTGAGCTGTCGGAGCGCATAGAAACACTTGTGGGATACTGCAAAACCCACATTGATTCTTTTGATTGGGAAATTGTAATAGCGGATAATGCTTCTACGGATAGAACGCTTGAGATCGCCAATACGCTGACAAAGAAACACGCCCGTGTGCACTCTCTCCATTTAGACAAAAAAGGAAGAGGGAGAGCGGTAAAATTCGCTTGGTCCAAAAGCAAGGCGGACCTTATGGCATACATGGATGTTGATTTATCCACGGATCTTCGGCATTTTCCGCCGCTTATTCAGTCTTTAGAACGGGGCTATGATATAGCGATAGGCACTCGAAATGCAGCCGGATCCCGCGTGTACGGCCGGAGTTTTTTAAGAACGATTACTTCTAAAGGATATATCGCACTCATAAAATTATTTTTTTGGGTGAGATTTACTGACGCGCAGTGCGGATTTAAGGCAGTGACCAAAGATGTTGTGAGAACTATTATTCCTCATATACAAGACAATGCGTGGTTTTTTGACACGGAACTTCTCATTTTTGCAGAAAAATCTCACTTGAGGATCTATGAAGAACCGGTAACATGGGTAGATAACCCCGGATCAACCGTACGCGTTCTAAAAACCGCACAGGGAGATTTAGAAGGTTTGAAACGCCTTTTTTTCACCCGGCCTTGGAAGAGATAGTAATTTTTGGTTTCTCTTCATATGCAGGAAATTGATGTTGCCACTATCAGAGAAAAAGCAGTAAAAGGAATTGTAGCTCTGACCGGGAGAACGTTTTTTATTCAGATAGTCGCGTTTAGCGCCACATTTCTTTTAACAATATTTTTAAGCCCAGCTGTTTTCGGTGTTTTTTATGTAGTGTCTGCCTGCATCTCATTTCTTTCATATTTTTCGGATATCGGATTGGCTGCTGCTCTTATTCAGAAAAAAGAAATACTTACCGACTCTGACCTTAGGACAACGTTTACGATTCAGCAGGGATTAGTTCTTACGCTCTGTCTCGTTATGTTTTTTTTATCGCATTCCATAGGAGAGTTTTATTCATTGGATGAAAGCGGCGTATGGCTTCTGAGGAGTCTTATTGCTTCATTTTTTCTTTCTTCCCTTAAAACAATCCCATCGGTTCTTTTGGAACGGAAGCTTGATTTTAATAAATTGGTTATTCCCCAAATTGTTGAAACGATCGGATTCTATAGTGTATCGGTTGCGTTGGCCTGGCAAGGGTTTGGTATTGCAAGTTTTTCGTATGCGGTTCTTGTACGGGCAATAGCCGGTCTATTGGTATTGTATGGTATCGCACCGTGGAAAATATCTATTGGATTTTCTCTGCCTGCTGCGAAGAAACTGCTTCGATTCGGTATTCCTTTTCAGCTTAATTCCATACTGGCTCTTGTGAAAGATGATCTTATGACCATATTTTTGGGCAGGATTTTAAGTTTTACGGAGGTCGGGTATATCGGATGGGCAAAAAAATGGGCTGAAGTTCCATTGCGGCTTATTATGGACAGCGTTATCAGGGTAACGTTTCCGACATTTTCCCGGCTTCAACATGACAAAGCTTTCTTAGGAAAAGCTATTGAAAAAACATTATTCGGACTCGCTGCTACCATTATTCCAATTTCCGTGGGGCTTCTTTTCTTTATTGAACCGGCAGTATCATTCATTCCAAAGTATAGTAAGTGGTATCCTGCATTATTTTCATTTTATCTTTTTGTCATAACATCGTTGGTTGCTTCGTTTTCCACACCTTTGACTAACGCTCTTAACGCAGTCGGAAAAATTAAAATTACTCTGTTTTTGATGGTATTTTGGACCGTCGCGACATGGGTTTTAACTCTCGCGTTTATTCCGCTTGTGGGATTTACCGGTGTTGCTCTTGCTCAAACCGTTCTTTCGCTGTCAATTTTCATCGTGGTAGCTCTGGTAAAAAAAGTAAGCCCTTTTTCTTTTATTCAAAGCGTCCGGATTCCGATTGCGGCTTCCGTTGCCCAAGGGTGTGTATATTTCTTTTTACGGGGACCAAAACCCTATGAACCTGCCAGAATGGTCATTGTAGGGTTCATCGGTGTTATACTTTATATAGGTATAGTGTGGTTTTTTGAGAAAAAGAGGATTCTTTCAGTTTTTTCTTTTTTTAAGAGGAAATAACTATGAAACATACGCTCTCCGTTGTCATTTCTGCATATAACGAGGAAAAAAAATTAGGGACGTGTCTATCCTCAGTAGCTCATTTGGCAGATGAAATTATCGTGATAGATAACTCATCAACGGATCAGACAGCAAAGATCGCCAAATCATTGAAAGCAGCTGTTTACAAAAGAGAGAACAATTTGATGCTCAATATCAACAAAAATTATGGATTTGAAAAAGCAACAGGAGACTGGATATTAAATCTTGACGCTGATGAGGAAGTGACTGAGGAACTAAAAGATGAAATTCAACGCATTTTGGAATTAGAGGTATCTCAAGCAAAAAAAGGATATTGGATTCCAAGAAAAAATATAATATTCGGTAAGTGGATTCAACATGGTTTCTGGTGGCCGGATAAGAAATTACGGTTATTTCAAAATAGGAGCGGTAAATTCATGTGTAAACACATACATGAAAATATTGAAGTAGACGGTGAAATGGGAGAACTTACGCATCCCTATATTCATCATAATTATGATTCAGTTTCTCAATATCTTACCAAGCTTGAGCGATGCACGACAAGTGAATCTATAGCACTAAGAGAAGCCCAGTATCAACTCTCCTGGTTTGATGCCATTCGATTTCCTTTATCTGATTTTATGAAAACGTATTTTGCGGAAAGTGGGTATAAAAACGGCCTTCACGGTTTAGTATTATCCCTTTTTCAAGCATTTTATTCATTTGTCGTATTTACGAAGCTGTGGGAGATGGAACAATTTCCTCAAGAATCAATGGGATTGCCAATAGTCCTGCATGAATTCAAAAGAGCAGGAAAAGAATTTTCTTATTGGATGATTACATCTCGGATAAAGGAATCGCCAGGGATTTTGGACAAACTCATACTAAAAATTAGGAGACGGTTATCTCTATGAAGTTTTCTTCGGTGTATGCAATTATTCTCAATTGGAATGGGAAAGCTGATACTCTCGAGTGTCTGTCTTCGTTAGTAGCAGTATATAAAGATTATCCGTCATTATCGGTAGTTGTAGTTGATAACGGTTCAACTGATGGTTCTATCAAAGAGATAAAGAATAAATTTTCCTGGGTACATTGTATTGATACCGGGAAAAATCTCGGATTTTCAGGAGGAAATAATATTGGGATTTCTTATGCAGAAGAAAAAAAGGCAGAATATATATGGTTCTTGAACAATGATACTGTAGTTGATTCGAATGTTCTTTCTGCATTGTCTTCTTTTCAAGATACAACAGTTGGAGCCGTAGGATCTAAAATTTACTTTTATAGAGGGCTTGAGTTTCATAAAAACAGGTATCAACAAAAGGATCTTGGGCATGTTTTATGGTATGCCGGAGGTAGTATTGACTGGAAAAACATGCTTGCATCCCATCGGGGTGTAAATGAGGTTGATCAGGGTCAATACGACAGTGAAGCGGAATCTGATTTTATTACCGGATGTTCTTTTTTTACACGTTTGGATATATTGAAAAGCATAGGATTTCTTGATGAATCTTATTTTATGTATATGGAAGATTTAGACCTTTCTCTTCGCATTCAACAAGCTGGATTTAAAACTGTGTACAATCCCGCTTCAATTGTTTGGCACAAAAATGCATCTTCATCGGGAGGGTCGGGGAGTAGTCTGCATGAATATTATCAAACAAGAAACCGTTTGAAAATCGGGATGAAATATGCACCATTAAGAACAAAATTTGCTCTCTTAAGAGAAGGGATTCGAATTTTTACGCGCGGGGCTTCTATTAAAAAACGTGCGGTCTTTGATTTTTTAAAAGGCAATATGGGTCAATATCATGAATAATAAATCTATACTCTTATCCGCTGTTGTGATTACAAAAAACGAGGAAACCCGGATAGCAAAATGCCTTGAGAGCCTCGGGTTTTGTGACGAAATTATTATTGTTGATAACGGATCAACGGATAAAACCACTGATATTGCAAAAAGATACAACACCTCGATTGAGCGATTTACAGAAACTGATTTTTCTGCTCTCCGCAACTTCGGGAAAGATAAATCGAAAGGAATATGGATTCTGTATGTTGACGCGGATGAAATTATAACCAAAGATCTTGAGAAAGAAATTTTTCAAACTATTGACCCTCATCCTCAGTCCGATAACGTGAATGGGTATTATCTGCGCCGTCAAAATTATTACCTTGGGTATAAATGGCCTGTACAGGACAAGATGCAGCGGTTGTTTGTGAAAGACAAGCTTATTCGATGGAAAGGAAAATTGCACGAGACCGCAATTATTGATGGAAAAATGGGGGTATTAACAAACCCGCTGATACATAATACTCATAGAACTCTTGAAGAAATGGTTGCAAAGACAAATGAATGGTCTGACTTTGAAGCACAACTCAGGTTTAATGCTCATCACGCAAACATAGCGTGGTGGAGACTTATCCGCGTCATGATGACCGGTTTTTTTCAATCATTTATGAGAGAAGGCGGATGGCGTATGGGGACGGTCGGCTGGATTGAAAGCCTGTATCAGGCATTTTCCATGTTTATCACCTACGCAAAGCTGTGGGAACTGCAGAGAGATGAGCACGTGAAAAAAAACACTTGATTAGCACGTGAGACTATTTTCATGTGCTCATCACGTTCTTAATTATGTGCTCATCAATACCGTGTATGGATAGCATGAAACGTTTCATAAATAAAACATGGCCGATTATTGTCATACTCGCCTTATGGTTATTTTTCAGTTTTTCTTACTTTTTCAAGGGGCTTGTTCCGTTTCCATCAAAATATTTAGTTTCCTTTTTTCCCCCATGGAACGCTTCATATGGAATGGCAGTAAAGAATAATGCCATGCCGGATGTCATTACTCAAATTTATCCATGGAAAAAATTTACTATAGAGACATGGAAAAAAGGCGAAATTCCTCTATGGAATCCATACAGTTTTTCCGGAACGATGCATGCCGGGAATTATCAGTCAGCTGTATTTAATCCGTTTAACATATTATTTTATCTCCTGCCGTTCATCGATGCATGGAGTATTCTCATTCTTTTGCAGCCATTGCTTGCCGGTTTATTCATGCTTTTGTTTTTGCGTGAGCTTAGATGTTCACAAGCATCTTCTACCATCGGATCAGTCGGATTTATGTTTTCCGGTTTTCTAGTCACGTGGATGGCGTACGGAACGCTTGGGTTTGCAGTATTATTTTTACCCTTAATTTTATGGAGCATTCGGCGGTATGTAAAAACAGAATCACCAGGAGCATTTAGCATTGGCGCTTTGGGAATTGCATGTTCATTTTTTTCCGGACATTTTCAAATAAGCGTGTATGTATTTGTTGCTTCTCTGTGTTATCTTCTTTTTGAAACGATTCAATCCGGAAAAAGAAAACAGGGAATACTGCTTTGTATGATGCTCTGTGTCGGACTTCTTGTATCAGCTCCGCAGCTTTTTCTTACATATGATGCATACATTTCCTCAGTTCGAGCAATCCAAACTCAGGTTAAGGAAGTTATTCCATGGCAGTACATCCTGACTTTTTTCTCTCCGGATTTTTATGGAAATCCCGTAACCCGTAATGATTGGTTTGGACATTATGCGGAATGGGCAGGGTACGTTGGAGTGATACCACTTGTACTGTCTTTCTATGCAGTCTTTTTTTCAAAACACATCGAGAAAAAATTTTTTATCGTCATTTTTTTCACTTCATTCTTATTAGCCTACGCATCTCCTCTGTCCATAGCACTATTTCAGTTGAAAATTCCTGTTCTTTCTACAAGCGCTGCATCCCGGATTATCATTATTTCCAGTTTTACCCTTTGTGTACTGGCTGCTTTTGGTTTTGACCAGCTTATCCTTGATTGGAAGAAGCATGACCGGAAAAATAAAATTACGTTTGTCGTCGGATTAGGATTATTTTTGTGTGCCGTATGGATCGTATTGTATGTGCTGAAGCCATTGCCTCCGGAACAGATATTGATTGCTAAAAGAAATATTCTTTTACCGACTGCTTTGACTATTGCTGTATGCGGAGTGATAGTGTTCGGATTTATACAACGATGGAACAGTATCCCTATTGCATCGGTTGTCCTTATATTCCTTTGCTGTTTTGATTCATACCGATATGCATATAAATGGATGCCGTTTGATCCGAAAAATCTTGTTTACCCACCGGTAAAAGCAATAACGTGGTTACAAAAGGAAATTAGCATGAATCGTGTATTTGGAAATATTGGGAATGAAGTCGGCTCATTTTTTGATATTCCTCTTATAGAAGGATATGATGCGATGTATCAGGGAAGATATGGCGAATTCATCAACGCGGTTTCAAACGGCATAGTATCCCCCGGATCCCGATCGGTAGTCCAGTTTGACAAAAATGGAAGATATGCGCTTCCAGCTCTTCAGCTTCTCGGAGTAAAATACATTCTTCACAGAATGAGTGACGGGACAAACATATGGGCATTTCCCTATTGGCAATACGGTGATGATGAATTCAAATCCCTGTATCGGGATGAACATTATGAAGTATTGGAATACGTACATGTATTTCCGCGATTATTTTTTGCCTCCTCATATGTCATCAGAAACGGAGATCAGGAAATCATCGATACGCTTTTTCAAAAAGATTTTGACAGAAGAAATACATTAGTATTAGAAAAAAAGCCTGTTATTGAACCCGGATACGGAGAGGGGACTATAAAAGAAATCAGTTATACCCCGTCAAGCGTGACAGTGAAAGTGGTAAATTCCGTTCCGAAATTACTATTCCGATCAGAAACATTTGATCTGGGGTGGAAGGCAACTGTTGATGATAAGCCTGCATTGGTATACCGGGCAGATTATGATTTTCAGGCAGTACCGGTACCGGAAGGAGAACACACTGTTGCATTCTCTTATTGGCCAACGTCGCTCACGTACGGAATGTATGCGATGCTGATGGGAATCGGAATTATGATTAGTATGATAGGTATACATAAAAAAAAGAAAAAACCAACATTATGAAAATAGGTTTTTACAGTCCTTACTTTGACAGTTTAAGCGGCGGGGAACGGTATGTATTGACGCTGGCCGGCCACTGGAGTAAAGCACATACAATCTCTATCTTTTGGAATGATCCTGCGATTATTGATAAAGCTCAGGAACGGTTTCACATAGATCTAACACACGTCCAAACCGTACCGAATATTTTCCAAAACGAGCCTTTTTTGAGCAAGATTTTTTCTTCTTCACAGTATGATCTTATATTTTTTTTGAGTGACGGAAGCATACCGTCCTCTTTGGCCACCTATACTATTCTTCATTTCCAGGTTCCGTTTCAGACAGTCTCTTTTCCTTTCTGGAAACGATATAAAATACATAAGATTGTCTGCAACTCAAAATTCACCAAAAACGCAATCGATCCTTCGGTCGGCAAGAATGCAGAAGTAATTTATCCGCCGGTAGATATTGAAAAATTACATATTGGAAAAAAAGAAAAATCAATTCTTTCTGTCGGCCGCTTTAGCTCTTTTTTCCAAACAAAGAAGCAGGAGATTCTTATAGATGTCTTTTCGGAAGGGATGCAAAAGGGTGTGTTAAAAGGTTGGAAATTGAAATGTATCGGCGGATTGCTCCCATCAGACCAAAAATATTTTGAGATGCTGAAAGCAAAAACAAGAAATCTCCCGATTGAGCTTTTGGCCAACGCTTCATTTGATACACTTCGAGATGACTATGCAAAAGCAACTCTCTATTGGCATTCAGCTGGATTCGGAGAAACAAATCCGCAGCTGATGGAACATTTCGGCATAACGACGGTTGAGGCTATGGCCGCAGGATGCATTCCTCTTGTCTATAATGCCGGAGGACAGCCGGAAATAATTGATCAGGGGAAGAATGGATATCTCTGGAATACAAAAGAAGAATGTCTGGAATATACCGAAAAGATCATTCATTCAGCAAAGCTTCAAAAAACGCTGCAGCGTGAAGCGATAGTAAGATCAGAAGCATTTTCTTCCAGTATTTTTTGTCAGAAGTTCGATAGATTACTGCAAGATTTATTTTAAACGGGTATTTACTGTAATTCAATCGATTGAATTACAGTAAATATGCATATTAGCCGTAGTATATATGAAACGTATAATGATACAATTATTCCCGATATTCTTTATTCTTCTCTTTTCCGGTATTTTTTTCCGGCAAACAATTTTTTCCGGAAAATTACCTGTTCCGTCCGATACGCTGGTTGGCATGTATCACCCCTATCTGGATTATATTGCCAAAGAATATCCGGCCGGATTACCCTTTAAAAATTTCCTTATCACGGACCCCATTCGTCAGCAGATTCCATGGAGAAAATTGGCCATAGAATCTCTGCGGAAAGGAAATCTCAATCCCTGGAATCCATTTACATTTTCCGGAACCCCTCTGGCCACCAATATTCAGTCAGGATTTTTTTATCCGTTGAACATATTGTTTTTGTTTTTTTTATTCCCTGTTGCGTGGACATTGCTTATTATCCTTCAGCAGATTTTATCGGGAATTTTTTTCTATCTATTTTTGAAAATCAGCATGAAACTTTCTCCTTACGCCTCATTGTTCGGCGCTTTATGTTTTATGTTTTGCGGATTTTTAACCGTATGGCTTACATGGGGAACTATAGGACAAACGCTTCTGTGGCTCCCGTTATTACTGGTTCTGTCTGATATTCTGTTGACTGCATCCGAAACAAAAAAAAGAATCAGAGCAGGCATCACTCTTGGTTTGGTTTTAGCAGCACAATATTTTGCCGGACACAGTCAGGTATTTTTATATTCCTTTATTTTATTGATTGCCTACGCGATTTTCCGTTTTTTAGATCAAAAACCATCCGCTATTTTTCGTACAGGTGTATTTTTGGAAATTGCGGGAAGTCTCGGTTTGTTTATGTTATTGACATCTGTCCATTGGATACCCGTTCTTTCAGAACTCCCGGGTATGAGCAGATTACAGGACGGAGCATTAGTTAAAAATGAAGGATTTTTTCTTCCTTTTCAAAATCTTATACAGTTTGTGACCCCTGATTTTTTTGGTAACCCTGCTACTCTAAACTATTGGGGGATATGGAATTACGGGGAGTTTTGCGGATATATCGGAATAGCTGGATTATTTTTTGTACTGTATTCAATCTTTTCAAAGAAAAAACGTCATATAGCATTTTGGTTTTCTGTAGTACTTATCGGACTTCTATTTGCTCTTCCCACACCTGTTTCTGGCACACCGTATGTTTTTCGGATTCCGATCCTTTCATCGCTTCAACCGACAAGACTGCTTGCCATTGTTGATGTCGGACTGTGCGTGTTGGCAGCAATCGGATTAGAAGATTGGATACATAACAGCAGGAAAAAATATACGGTAATAACAGTGGCCGTGGCAGCAATATTATTTGGATGCATATGGTATGTAGTAAAAAATAATACGTATGGAATTCCAAAGGAACAATTAGACGTAACTAGCCGGAACATCCTTTTTCCGACTTTTATATGCATTTTAATTTTCCTTGTGGTTATCATTCGTACTGTTTTTGAATTAATGAACAAGAGACGAAATATGGTTATCCCCTTGACCGGAGCAGTACTCATTATAGGTATATCTTTTTTTGATCTGTCGCGTTTTGCATGGAAATTTACTCCGTTTACTGATTCACGTCTATTTTTTCCAAAAACAGAAATTATTTCTTTTTTTGAAAAACAACCAAAACCGTATCGGATAACCTCCGTGGACGACAGAATCATGCCGCCGAATGTGAGCTTGTATTACGGCATCGAATCAATATCCGGGTACGATCCTTTGTATAGTGTCAGATATGAAAAGTTTATAGCAGCTATGGAACGGGGAGAACCGAATATAACCGGACCGTTCGGTTTTAACCGCATTGTGACACCTAAAAATATTACCTCTCCTTTATTTAAGCTTCTTGGAGTACGTTTTGTTCTTTCCCTTTCAGATATTCTTGATAGTCGTTTTCAAAAAATCATGCAGGAAGGCCAAACGAGAGTGTATGAGTTTATGGGCGTGCTCCCTCGGGTATACCTGCTTGACCATGTTGACGTGATACGGGAAGAAAAAAAGATTATTGAGGCTCTGTACGCTCCCTCGTTTCAGATGGGGACACAGGGAGTCATTGAGGAAGAAGTTTACACCGATAAAGACCCGATTTCATCTGAAGAGAGAGCAGATATAACAACATATAGGGACAACGCCATTGACGTTTCGGTTCAGACGAATGCCCAGAGATTACTTTTTATCGGAAATATATACCACAAAAATTGGAAAGCGTTTGTAGATGGAAAGAAGGTAAAGACATTCAGAACCAACTATATTTTTATAGGAATAGTTGTCCCGGCGGGTATTCACACAGTACAATTACGTTATGAATAACAATATGGAGAAGCGTTTTGTGAAAATTGCGTTAGGATGCATTCTCTTGATAGCGGTATTTTTCCGGTTTTATAAGTTTCCGTCAGTCCCGCCGTCTTTAAATTGGGATGAAGCAGCATTCGGATACAATGCGTATTCCGTTCTCAAAACCGGGAAAGACGAATTTGGGAAATTTCTGCCGGTATATTTCCGATCATTGGATGATTACAAACTTCCCGTTTATGCATATCTAACGGTCGGATCTATTGCAGTATTTGGATATAACGACTTTAGCGTCAGATTCCCTTCAGCATTTTTCGGGGTACTAACTGTGTTATCTTTGTTTTTTCTTGTGAAGGGACTTTGTGCGCTTGGACAAAATGCAACAATCAATAAGCAATCAACAATTAACAATGAACGAATACCTCTTCTTTCCTCTTTTCTTCTGGCAATTCTTCCGTGGCACATTCAATTTTCCAGGATGGCTGCTGAGGCTAACGTTGGACTCTTTTTTATCACATTGGGGGCAACTCTGTTTCTTTATGGAATGAAGCATAGACCCGGACTTCTTCTGCTTTCGGTTCTTTCGTTTGGTTTGGCAACCTACTCTTACCTAAGTTTCCGTGTTCTTGCACCCATGCTCGGCCTTGTGCTAACACTTCTTTATTGGAAAGATCTGAGGAAAGTAAATAAAAATGATTTGGTCAGATTTATTGTAGCGGCAGGATTTTTCGGCACTATTCTCATTGGTGACACGCTTTTTTATAATGTTCATATTCGGGTAAAAGGAACAAGCGTATTTAGCACTCAGCAGGCACTTGATATATATAAACAAAAAGAGAAAGAGATGTTTTATGATGCGAAACTTGGTATTAATCTCCCGAGAAGATTATTCCATGACAACACAGTATTTACATCTGCCGATATTGTTTTGAAAGGATATTTTACCCATTTTTCTCCCGCTTTTCTTTTTTTTGATTACGATGAAAAACAGCATCATACTCCGTTTGTCGGACTTTGCTTTTTGTGGATGCTTCCTTTTATCCCGTTAGGACTTTATTATCTTGTACAAAAATCCGATAAACGTGAGGCGATATATATTATTTTATGGATTCTTATTGCTCCAATTCCTGCGTCGATTACTTGGGACATACCTCATGCCATACGGGTTTTGGGCATGACAATTCCTTTAATGATCATCACAGCGCATGGCGTTTTTTGTGTATATGATTTTTTACGGGAAAAAAGGATTCCTGTACATATTTTTATGGGAATTTTCGGTTTCGTGATTTGTTTATCTTCATACTACTATGTACATCAATATATATTGCATATCCCTTATGAAAGATCCAAAGATTGGGTATACGGGAGGAAGGAAATGACGGAATATCTTATGAAAAATAAAAGTTCTTATGATCGCATTGTTGTTTCTTCGGCATTGGAATGGCCTTATATATTTATGCTGTATTATTCAAAATACGATCCGGCTTTGTATAGCAAACAGGGAGGGACGAAATCCGGAGGATGGGGAGAAGAGGGGAATACGTATGACATATTTGAGTTCCACAAATTCAGTTTGGATGATTTTAGCAAAAAGAGAACATTATTTGTAGGTTTGCCGAAGGAATTTTCCCCTACTATTGATCCTTTGTATCGCATTAACTATTTAGACGGAACACCGGCAATATATATTGCCCAAGGAAATATAAAAACCCCATGAAGACACCAAAAATGTCCGTCAGTATCATCATACCGAATTGGAATGGAAAACTGTTGTTGGAGAAACATCTCAGCGAGGTGGCAAAGCACAGCGGGAGTGCAACACTTATCATTGTCGATGATTGTTCTACTGATGAGTCTGTTTCATATATACAGGAGAATTTTCCCGATATCAGGACTATTAGAAAAGACAGGCATGAGGGGTTTGCTTCTACGGTCAATGTGGGTGTACGGGAAGCCAAAACCGATATCGTTGTGCTTCTGAACACTGATGTTGAACCGGAAAAAGGATTTCTTGAGCCGCTTATTTCTCATTTTTCCGATCCGACTGTATTTGCCGTAGGGTGTATGGATAAAAGCATAGAGAAAGGGAAAATAGTTTTGCGGGGCAGGGGAATCGGTCGATGGGAAAAAGGGTTTTATATACATAAACGGGGAGAAGTAGATAAAACGGACACTGCGTGGGTGTCCGGCGGAAGTAGTGCCTTCAGACGTACCATATGGAATGAATTAGGAGGTATGGATACGATATATAACCCCTTTTATTGGGAAGATATTGACCTTTCATATCGAGCCAAAAAAAAGGGATACCGGGTATTATTTGAACCGAAGAGTGTGGTAAAGCATTTTCATGAAGACGGAAAAATTTTTCAGCGTTATTCCAGGAATATGATAAAAGAAACCGCTTTCCGCAATCAGTTTTTCTTTATCTGGAAACACGCATCAGCATATCAACTCTTTTTGGGTACGATATGGATTCCAATACGATTGTGTACAAGTATAATACGGGGAGATGCAATTATGGTGAAAGGATTTTGCCGCGCATTACCTTTTTTCTTCCCGATCTTTCTAAAACGACTGAAGAACTATTGCTAATATTCGGATATGTAGGTTTCGCAGAATTTCTTGAGAGGCATCTTCTCAACAGAAAGATCGTCCCACGTTATGCCATACGGATATCTTTTTAAAGAAAAATCTCCACATATTCTATCAAAGTATATGGTGTAGGAAGATCCTCCATCGACAAGCCGTGCAATATGTATATTTCCCTGTCCATTGATAGTCTCTGAACAATCAGAATCAATGATGAGTGAAGAGGATATGCCATCACTGGGGATATCTGTATAACAGGGAAGAAATACGATGTTTCCCAGAGTATAATTCTTATTGGTATACGCTTTCCGAAGAATCGGTATTGAAGATTTTTGGATATTGTTTGTATAAAATACATATTTTTTAAATACGTTGTAAGGATGCGGAGTTTTTATAAATACTCGAGTATCCCTATTTTCGGTAAGTTTAAGATACCGTGAGAGCGTCCGTACGTGGAATTCATTGCGTTCCTGCAGGGGATAACGGAAAAAATACGTATGAAGGAAATACACGACACACCCAAGATAAAGAAACGCAAAAACCAATCCAGCAAGCCTTCGAATGTTTTTTGAACTGAATATACCGATGATTTGGCGTACACCGTAGGCGGATAGGATGATCAAAAAAGGTATAAGAAGTGCTGTATGGCTGGAGAAGTTGGCCTGATTTTTATGGAAAAGCTGAGGGAAAATGGAAAGGAACAGAAGCAGAGCAAAAAACAGTCCAAGCCTTTTATCTTTATATGCAAGAAAGATGAATCCGATGCAAATAAACAGTGCATCAATAACATAGAGAAAACCATGCCAGAGAGAGAAAAAAAGATCTCCTTCAAAAAAGAGATACGTAGGAGAAAAAGCAGCGAATGCTTTTCCTGCAAGCGTCCATATATAAACGGTGGCTTTATTAATCAGTACATTTCGGACAGGATTGTCAATGGTTATTTTACGCATTTGATCGACTGTTTGTTGAATGGTGGAGTCACTGGGAAGAAACAAATCTCCCATTCTGGAGCCACCCTGTCCTTTCTGCATAAGGACAAAGAAGCATACGAGAAAAATTCCAGTAAGAGTAATGACGATGTGGGGCAGCAGTGTGTTTTTCCTACGGGAAGTGTTGCGTGCATAGAAAACAACAAGAAGTATGAGGGGAAGAATGATGAGTTTTGTGCCGATGTAGGAATAAAAAGCAAGGATAAGAAACGGAATAGCCAGATAGATATGTTTTTTTTGTTTGTCCAGAATATAATATATCGAAGAGAGAATAAACAGCGTTGCGGGAATCATCTCATAAGCAGTCCGGCTCATATATACCAACCATGGATTAACAGCTGCAAAGACTGCAGCAACAATCCCTGTTTGTTTATCAAAAAGACGTTTCGTTATGAGATACATAAGAAGTACGATTAATACTCCCATTACAGCAAACGGAAATCTGATCCAGAAAAAGGAATTTCCAAACCAACCTACGAAAGGAAGAATGATAAGGTATGGTAATTCCGCCTGATGTTCTTTAGGGGGATATTGAAATAGAGAGCTTTTCCATAATGGCCAGGTTCCTGTTATGTCAGAACCGGTTAGATACACTGAACGGGAAGTGACAATATATGTCAGCTCATCCCCGCTTACCGCAGTTGGAATTCTGTCCAAGAGCAGAAGCCGGATTATTGAAGCAAAGAAAATTATAAATAAAAGTGCAATCGTATGCTTCATGAAAGGTATATAAGCGTAGTATACTATTATCAATTATAAAAGAATAGGAATTAAGAGATATTCATCTTATGCAGTAGTTATGAAAAAAAATACATTTCTTATTGTTCTTTTTAGCATTACTCTATTGGGATGCATATTGAGGTTTTGGAATTATTCTGAACGTTTTGGCCTTGCATACGATCAGGCTCATGATGCTATTGTTGCCCGTGAAGCCCTGAAGGAAGGCAAAATTCCGTTAGTTGGTCCGTTTTCCTCAGCAGGACCATTTCAGACTTCCGGAACGTGGTACTGGCTGCTCATGGTTCCGACCGTCATATGTAGATATTCAGTTGTATCCCCCTGGATTTTTTTAACGGCATTGTATGGACTTCTCATTATCGGAATGGGAATGTTGGGGAAAAGAATGGAAAATGGTTTTTTCGGTTTGCTGCTTGCCGGTCTGACTGCTCTCTCGACTGCTCAGATTGCCCAGTCAGTAAATCTGACCAATCAAACCCCAATTCCTATTTTTTCTTTCCTTACCATTGTTTGCGCCATCTGGTATATGAAAAAAAAGACTTTGCTTTCGGCATTCGGAATGGGTTTTTTTGCCGGTTTCGGAGCGTCGATCCATCTTCAGGGTATGTCGTTGGGAATACCGGTTCTTATGGCATTTATATTAGGAGGAAAAACGAAAATACGATTTTTATTGATTGCTCTTTTTGGAGCGCTTCTTCCGATGCTTCCTATAGTTCTTTGGGATACATCGAATGAATTTGTGAATATTAAAAACATGATATATTATTACAGATTTGATCAATTTAACATATCACTTGATGTTCTGGGAAGACGGTGGCTTACATACTTATCGGAATTTTGGCCGAAAGAATGGGCGCATATTATCGGCGGACTTCCACAGATTGCCATTCTGATTGCGGTATTGGCTGTTGGTTTTTTTGTGCTGCAAATAATCCGAAAGAAGATGAATACATCTTGGCTTTTTATATTTCTTTCGTTTGGATTCATGACTGTGCTCGTCAGATATACCAGGGTTCCGATTTACTCCAGTTTTATCACATTCACTCATCCGTTCATCATTTTGATTACGGCCTGGGTGCTGTATCGGGTATACTGCATCAAACGACATCTCGGCATAGCACTGATTTTCGTTGTTTTTGTGTTTACCATGATGAAAACGGGAAATGAAGTGTTTTCTGAACACATCAATTTGACAGCAAGAGCGTCAAAAGAGGTTCGTAGTATGCTCACTCAGATGTATCCGGGTGAAACATTTGCTTTTTATGATTGGAAATATGAAGAAGCACCAAGGTCAGTACCTATTGTTCTTTATATGGATGAAAAAAATCTGTTATCCGATGAGGGGAGAGCAATTGGTTTTACACGAAGAAGGACACAGGATGGTCTTCTTGCGCCGATTATTTCGACGGCTTCAGGAACGATAGCAGACCTTTCAGCTTCATCCAGTGCCCGTCTTGTCGAAGAACAGTGGATACGCATCAATCCGTCATCTATTTATGCATGGACGGAAGAGTGGCGACAACTGGTGCAATAAACGCCATACTATCATGATTTCCAAAAAGTCGGTGTTTCGAATTATTTTTCCTATAGCCATATCTCTGGGAATCACCGTACTTCTTTTCTGGAAGTCCTTTATTGGGATGATTCCCTTTCCGGGGAATTATCTTATCGCTTGGTACGAACCGTGGAAAAGCGAGACGTCCTACGCAAGATCTTTAGGAATAGCGCATAAACCGGTGCTGGATGATGTATTCCGTCAGCTCTATCCCTATAAAATTCTCATAAAGGAGAGTATACAGAACGGTTCCTTGCCGCTTTGGAATCCGTATAACGGAAGCGGTATGCCACTACTGGCTACTATGCATGCCGGATTTTTTACTCCGACAACGCTTTTATTTCTTTTATTTACCGGACACGCAGCCTGGACAATGTATATTATGCTTCAGCCGATTCTCTTTTCTCTCGGGTGCTGGTGGTATACGAGGAAACTGGGATTTTCAAGAATCGCATCGGTATTTAGCATTGTTACGTTTTTGCTATCCGGTTTTGCAGTCGTGAGATACGAATTCGGAGAATATCTCTATGTTGCTTCGTGTCTTCCCTATATTTTGGCAATCATTGAACAGTATAGGGAAAATACCTCAACAAAATTGTTGTTTTTGATTCCATGTATGGTCTTTTTTATGATGATATCAGGACAACCGCAGATGGTACTGTATGTTCTTTTGATAAGCGGATGCTATGCACTCTCTCTATGCCGTATGGAACGCATTTCAATTTTTCCTCTTGGGGCATCATTCCTTTTAGGAATGGGTCTTTCGGCTGTTCAGCTTCTTCCCACGTTGGAATTGTATAGAAATTCAAACATGACGCACAGCGCCTCACAGTTTATATTTGATCGGTTTTTGCTCCCGATAGATCACTTCATAACGCTCTTTATACCAAATTTTTTCGGCAATCCCGCAACGTATAATTTCTGGGAAAGAAAAGATTACGTTGAAACAGCCCTCTATATGGGCATGATACCCATTTTTTTTGTAACGGTATTGATAGGAAAGAATGTATTGGATAAAAGGAGGTATGTCAGGCTATTTTATGAAATTGTCATATGTCTGACGTTCCTTTTGACACTCAATTGGCCTTTATCCAGATGGATATATAGTCTGCCTATCCCGATAATCGGAACAGGTATTCCGTCTAGATTTTTTTTCCTTACTGCATTTTCAATAGCCATATTGGCAGGAATGGGATTTGATAACTTTTTGAAGGGGAAGGTACCGCTTCGTAAGCCGGCATTGATGTGTATAGGGATTATAAGCATTATTGTTATTTTTACTCTTTTTTCCGCCTCTACCCATGTATCATGTTTAGATTCAGTTACTCACAATTGCTGGCTCGTTGCATTACGGGATACGACCGCAAGGAATATCATATTAGAGTGTGTTGTGTTCGGTATTGCACTTTTTGGAGTTTGGCTGTACAAAAAAATCGGGATTTTTGCGGCACTGATGATAATGAGTATTTATTGTTTTTCCGGATTATATAATGCGAATAAATTTCTCCCGTTTTCTTCTGAATCCCGCATATTACCTTCTGTAGAAGTTATTGACCGCATAAAACAATTGACAGTATACGATCGCATTGTCGGAGTGGGCGATGCTGAGATTCCGACAAACATCGCATCATACTTCCGTTTTTTTGACCCACAGTATTACGAACCGCTTTATCTTAAGAGATATGGAGAATTATTCTCCTGGGCAAAGACAGGAGACACATCCAAAGGTTTGACCAGAAGTGATGTTACCTTCAGCGGATGGGATGAAGGCAATCCGATTATGCAGAAAAGAATAGCACGGCTCATGCAGTTGGTTAGCGTAGGAAATGTGCTTTACAAAAAAGAGGAGTATCACAAGAAGCAAATAAACTCTGGTCAAATTCTCTGGGAAGATGATACATGGATTATTGCAAAAAACACGTCAATGCTTCCCCATATTTCTGTATTGGCTGATTCAGAGGTGATTGCTGACGATGATCTTCTATTAGAACGATTATTTGACGATTCATTCGATCCGACGAAAACCGTACTCATAGAAGAACCTATTAAAGGAAAAAATGAAACGAATGCTAAAATCAATACAGATAACGCCGTCGTAGGAATAATTTCATACAAGGAGAATTTTCTGTCCCTACGCGTGGCATCTCCATCTGATGGACTTCTGGTCATAACAGATAATTACTATCCTGGATGGAGAGCATTTGTGGATGATAAAGAAGTAAAAATCTATAGGGCAAATTATGCATTTCGGGCAATATCAGTTCCTGAAGGTGAGCATACTATTATTTTTACATATCAGCCAAATTCGATTACACTCGGAAGCTTGCTATCCGTATGCACAGCTATTCTTATCGGGATATTTTTCATTTTACGATTGAAAAAATGAGAAAAAAATATTTTTGGCTTATTTTTATAATAGTTTTAGCATTATTACTTCGTATTGTTATCCTGTCTCATATTATAGATATACGCGAACATACCGACATACTTCGGTATAAAGATTGGGCACGCATCGCGTTCCTTTATGGATTTGCAGATACGTATAAATCCGCACACCTTCAATTCGGAACGCTTCCAAACAACCAGCCTCCGGGCCTTCTCTATATCCTATCGTGCATGTATTTTATAGGTATACAAATCAGTAAAATTGTTTTAGCTGTGATGCATGTGCCTGCAGGATCTCTGCCATGGTTAAATGTAACCCTGATTACTCTCTTATTCCGTGTTCCGCCTATACTGTCTGATCTTATTATCGGAAGCGCCATTTACTTTATTTTAAAAAAAATTACACCCAATGTTCTACAGCCGTATATCGGAATGGGATTATTTCTTTTTAACCCAGTGATTATCTATAACAGCACTGTCTGGGGCCAGATGGATGCAGTAGTAAATTGCTTTTTTATCGCCTCGCTATACTTTTTGCTTAATAAAAAAATATTTCCCAGCATACTGTTGTTTCTACTCAGTATCTACACAAAGTTATCATTACTCTACAATCTACCGTTCATGCTCCTTCTGTGGTGGAAAAATATGCCAAAAGGGAAATACATCACATATCTGATTCCTGCGATATGTTTTGTATTTATTTTTACCTTGCCGGTAAACAATAATCCTTTAATATGGATATCTCTGTTTATTAAAAATAACGCAATAGGTGAGATGACAAATATCACAGCGTATGCATTGAATGTGTGGTGGATGATATTTCGTCCGCATGCAATTCCGGAAGGGATAGAAGATTCTTTTCACTTTTCCGTTATGCATTTGGTTGGATCGCCAAGCGACACATCCGCGTTTTACGGTATTCCTCTTTTTTGGTATGGGATACTGATATTTTTTATATTTCTCATACCAATTGCATTGAATCTTCTTCAAAAAAAAATTTCAACCATCTTTCTTATTCGGAATTTATTCATAATCTCGCTTCTTGCATTTTTAGTACTGCCTCGCATGCACGAAAGATATATGTATCCGATTTTTCCATTGTTGACAATTCTTGCGGTATGCTTACCATGGTATATGGCAGGACTTTTCGCCTTAAGCATCCTTCATTTTATAAATATGTATATCGTATATCACCCCTTTCTACTCGCCGGTTTTCCTTATGCTGTATGGGGACAGAAACATGTTCAATGGCTGATAAGCATCTTTATCGTACTTATTGCTGTTGTTTTTTATGTATCAACAGTATTTCCGAACATGACATTTCCAAAAAAAGAAAAAAGGAATATATAATTTCTGATATACTATCTGAATTATATGGTTGGATTTATTATTGGAATTATCGCGTCTTTGATTTTTATCTATCCAATATTTTCTGGACTTATACTTCTGCCGCTTGATCTTCTTGTATGCAATTCAGCTCCTTGGTTATTGGCCAGTCAAATTCTCATAAAAAATTCCTACATGCTTGATAGTGTTATCCAGATGTATCCCTGGCGCCATATGACATTTGCATCTTTGACGCATGGAATAATTCCTTTATGGAATCCGTATCAATTTACCGGAATGCCTTTCATGGCGAGTATGAAGCCAATGGTTTTTTATCCGTTTAACCTTCTTTTCATGTTCGGTGAAATATCAGCGTGGAACGCATTGTTGTTTTTTCAGCTTTTCCTTGCATTCTTTTTCTGTTATCTTTTGATGCGGAAATTAGCTGTTTCCGTAGGGGGAAGTTTGTTGGCGTCAGTTGCTTTTGCGTATTCTTCACTCATGGTCGGATTTTTAGAATTCGGATCGGATGGACATACGCTTATATGGTTGCCGTTTCTTTGTTACTGTGCATATGAATATCTTGCAAAAAAGCAATGGGTATACTTAACCGGACTTAGCATCGGTATTGCGTTTGCCTTCTTTGCCGGGCACCTGCAAATGGTCGCATATGAATATGGAATAGTCATTGCTTTCGTTTTTTTCATCGGTCGATCTTACCGAAGTTCCTGGAAAGACGTTCTGATGATTTTCTGTGCGATGATCATCGGATGCGGAATTGCGGCAGTACAGCTTATACCGGGCATAGAACTGTTTTCTTTGTCAGGAAGGGGAATGGGATTGACGAAAACGCTTTTTTCTGAAGGCTTGATCCGTCCGCAGGAGTTACTTCGGATTTTTTCTCCTGATATATTCGGCCACCCGGCATCAATGGATCTTCATGTCGGGTATATCGAAACAGGCGGATATTACGGACTGGTGCCTCTGTTTTTTACGCTGTTTGCGTTTTCGCGCATAAGAAATGATCCGACGATCCGTTTTTTTGGAATTATATTTGTCCTATCCATAGTATTTTCTATGTGGCCGTTTGGATTGCTCCTTTCATATCTTCATATTCCCCTTGTAACAAGCGGTTCAGGAGGAAGACTTTTTTTCATCGCGCTTTTTTCAGGCGCGGTTCTTTCCGGGTACGGATTGGATATTTTTCGGAAAAATCAGAATAATCGGCGGATGCTCAGATGGACGGCGGCATATATCATCGGAATACTGGTATTATGTGCCGGGGCGTATGTTTTGAATACATATATAGTATTTTTCGGTGCTACGGTAAGAAACCTGAAGTTTTCTGTAGCTGTCGCATGCACATTTTTTGTCATTCTAGGCTTATATATGTACAAACGTAAAAAATATTACCTAACAGGATGTATCTTCGTTGTAGCAATTCTTGCCTTAAGCTATTTTGATCTTTTTCGGATGGGGTACCGATTTTTGACGTTTTCCAATAGTAAATTTATGTATCCGGACATTCCGGTTGTTCAGTTTGTGAGAGAAAAAACGGAAGGGACTCTGCAAAGAACGTATGGTTTGGTAGGGGGTGAAGTGCCTTCAGTCTTACATATTTTCAGCATAGAAACATATAATCCGCTGTATTTGTCCCGAACCGCCGAACTATTAAAAGCTCTTGAGGGAAAAGCACAGGAGGATTTTCCTACAAATAACTATCAATTTGCTTTCACGAAGAACCTGAAATATCTTTTTGATGTTCTAGGGGTATCCTACGTTGTTACCATAGATGGTAACAACCCCTCCATTGCTTATTTCGGCTCTTTATTATTTCAGAATAATTTTAGTCCGGTTTATAAAGATGAACGTCACGATGTGTATATAAATAAGGATGCCCATCCGAGATTCGGCCTTTTCTATCAGGCGCAGTCCGGATTGTCCGGAAAGGCGATTCTTGAAGACATACGAAATAAAAAAACCGACTTGAGGACGACGGTACTCCTTGAGGAGTCCTTAGAAAAGGAATTATCAACAGGCACGGGATCAGCAGAGCTCCGTTCTTCTGACGTAAACAGTCAACGTTTTTTGGTTATAACCGATACGCCTGCCCTTTTTTATATATCGGATGCGCATACTCCGGGCTGGACGGTTACAGTGAATGGGAAAAAAGAACATCTCTATAGGGCAAATTATAATTTTCGGGCAGTATTGGTGCCTGCCGGAGAATCAGAAGTTGTATTGAGATATACTCCTTTGTCTTATACGATTGGAATATGGATAAGCGCTGTTTCTTTATTTTTTCTTGGTTTTTTGAACATCGCGTCTTTTATGCTGAACAACCAATTGAAAGCCAACAAGCGCAGTTATTGAGCCTATCCCAAGAAACATAAACCGCATACCCCACAGAAATGAATCCGGTTGATAGGAAAAAGTGATGGTATGGTTCCCGGCAGGAACGATGACTGCACGGAATGCATAGTTTGCCCTATAGACAGGAGTTAACATAGTGTCAACAGTCGCTTTCCAGCCGGTATCGTATGTATCAGAGAGATAAAGAAGCTTGGTTGAGTCTGCATGCGTTTTAAATAATACTTTATTTGGCTTATACGAAACCAACTCCACAGTTGCCAACCCCTTTGTGTGTTGAGGGAGACTAATCCCGTCCTTTTTCATAAGAAGAATTGTTTGTTTAGGATTGATCGTTGGATCAAAGAATTTCTGTTCAAATTCCTCAGGGGTATCATAGGTGAGAAACGAATCAGTGAGGAAATATCTGGGTGCGGCTTTGAGATTTTCATACACCTTCCAATCTTGTTGGCGCCAGATTTCCTTAAATCTTTCACCGGAAAATGTCGTGTTGTCTTTTGGGTTTTCCGTCCGGTCGATAATATATTTGACTCCCAAGCTGTCCATGACACGCAGTCTATATATATTATCGGGTAAATCGCGTTGTCCGTATCCCGGTGCTACGTATGCGTCGGATCTGGTGGTTCGGTTGAATGTTTTTGCAATATTTCCATCGCGGCTTGTCTGGATAAATTCGTTATACCATTTGAGATTGAGGGGGTCCGTTCCGTCGGTAGAAAAAAGCCGGTACTGAGTCGTAAAATTTGCCTCTATTTGTGCTGTTCCATAGCCCCATATGCGGTCAACCCCTCCCTTTTCTTGAAAAAATGTTAGGAGCGGATTATCAGGGTATACAAACTCTTTTGGGACAAATGGATTAAATTTATTAAATCCCCAGAATAGTTCTCCACAGAGAAGAACAATAAATCCATAAAGTATAATCCGTTTATACATGCCCACATACATAAGAAGCATGGAAAGACCAATACATCCAGTGGAGAAGAGTATGGCCTTTTTCATGGTTAAAAAGGACTGTTGGGTGTATGTTAAACCGGGAAATTGCGGATGAAGAAGTGCAAATCCCCAAAGAAAAACGATAATCACCCCAATAGTCACCAAGGGTTTCCAGAAAATTTTTTTTGAACCCAACAGTGTATCAAAACCAAAGCCTCCCAATACGGAAAGCGAGAGACAAAAAAGAAAAAGGATTCTTGTCGGCGCACCTGTAGAAAGGATCGGTAGCGGATATCGGTGAAACAGCCGGGCAACCGGCGTATTAAAGGTAAAAAGAAGCAGTCCTATGCACGCGAAAATAAAAAATGTGCTATGCCATTTCCGTTTTGAAGAATAGGGAGAAAAAAACGAGAGGAATAATCCCACAACGCCTATCGATAGTACTTTTCCGACATATGTATCAGAAAGAAAATATGTTTTTGTTGCAGGATTGCCAAAAAAATCCTGAACTGCAATAAGACCCAGTTGCCAGGGTTGGAAAAGTATTGTATCTAAGACAAATTGGTAGTCATGGGGGACGCGGGCAGAATTTTTGAACAGTTCAATGGTGGGTAAAAGCTGCGGAGCGGCCAATAAAAAAGATATCGTCGTAAGCATCAGGAAGCGGGTACTAAGGATAATTTTTTCCTTGAGAGACCAATTTTTTACTGATGCGATGCGCGCAGCTTTATATATGAGGAAAAAGAAGAACATAGTGATAAAATCCTGCGGGTGTCCTGCTGTCATAGAGGAAAATACTGCAAAAACGAAAATAACCTGTTCAATGACAGTAAGATGTTTGTTTCTTATACCCTTTTCAACAAAATAAAGAAGGAGGGGAAGCCATAAAATTGTATGCCAGACGGTATTAAACTCCATCCAGACATTGGCAAAGCTGGAAAAATTAAATGCGACGGCAGCAATGATTGCCCCGCCCATACTTATTCCGATAGATGTCGCAAATAAATAGGTAAATATACTCCCGAGTATTGGTTGAAGAATGATGAGTAATGTCCAGGCAGTGATTTGGGGAAGCAAAAAATACAGAATGGTTAAGGGATAAAAAATCTGCGATTGGTAATTTGCAAGAAGCGGACCGCCGGAAAAGTTGTATGGATTCCACAAAGGAATTGTTTTTTCACGAATTTGACGTAAGACCTCGGTTTTCCATGGGTAAAGTTCCCTGAGGACGTCAAAATACTGATCTTTAGAGGGAACTGCTCCGGCAACATAGCCGGAATACGATACATGGCGCCATGGCGCATAGCTTGTAAGCAACAGATCTCCTGCAAAAGGAATTTTCTGAAACAAAACAGTTTTATAAAAAAATAACGCAATAATTCCAATCAATATTCCGTAGGGAATAAGGCGTTTCATGGTAATGAATCTTTCTCTTCTATGAGTATATAATAAATCCATCTTTCATTACATGGTACAATAAAGCATATCTTTAGCAATGTGATAGTAATTTGTATGAAAAAGCAATTTTGCTTATTGTTTATTATTACTATTTTTGCTTTTTTTCTCCGCACTGTTCAGCTGTCTGGAAATCCACCGTCTCTTTCTTGGGACGAAGTATCAATCGGGTACAATGCCTATTCGATTCTCAAAACCGGCAAGGATGAGCATGGTCGATTTTTTCCTCTGGATACGTTTACTGCCTATGGAGATTATAAACCGCCTCTTGGCATTTATCTTACTGTACCATCTGTTGCCGTTTTTGGATTAAATGAGTTTGCAGTGCGTTTTCCTTCTGCCCTTTTTGGGACGCTGACGATACTGCTTACGTATTTTTTAGTTATTGAATTATTTAGATCTGATTTTAACAACAGCAAATTTTCAAAATCCAATTTTCAATTTTCAAATAAATTTCAAATTTCAAATTTCAAATTTCAAATTGCTTTGTTATCAAGTTTGCTGTTGGCAATCTCCCCATGGCATATTAATTTGTCCCGGGCAGGATTTGAGGCAAATATCGCTTTATTTTTTGTCGTACTGGGAATCATCGCTGTGTTAAAGGCCATAGACAGGCCGAAATTATGGATTGCAGCATGGATTCCGTTTGTCGGAGCTGTCTATACGTTTAACAGTGCTCGGTATTTTGTTCCGCTTATGGCAGGAGGACTGCTTTTTATGGGACGAAATGCCGTAAAGAAACACCTGCGCTTTTTTGGAGCAGGTGTCATTATTGCAGTTTTTTTCATGATTCCGATCATTCCTCATTTACTCTCAAAAGAGGCCAGACTTCGTTTTACGGAAGTAAATATTTTCAGTGATCCGGAGATTGTTCTTGTTTCCAACAGAAGAATTGAAGAAGCCAGGCATGCATGGTGGGCAAAAATACTGTTTAACCGCCGCGTTGGGTATGCCAGGAGCTATATGCTCCATTTTCTTGATCATTTCCAGCCGGAATATTTATTTATAAAAGGCGACGGAAATCCGAAATTTTCCATACAGGATGTGGGACAGTTGTATCTGATTGAAGCTCCGTTTGTTGCGATAGGGGTATTATCGATGTTGGTACAACATCGATCAATTGCACTCTTTCTTTTATATTGGATGATCATGGCAATAGCCCCTGCTGCTGTTGCCAGGGAGACACCGCATGCCCTGCGGACCCTCAATAGCCTTCCTACGTGGCAGATATTCACAGCATACGGGATACTAACGACAGTATTACGTATAAAAATGAAGCTGACAAGGAAAGTATTCTTGTTTGCTTTTTGTTTATTGCTCGCATCTTTCTATGGCTTCGGCGTTATATATTATCTCCACAATTATTACGTTCATTACCCAAAGGAATTCTCCGGCGAGTGGCAATACGGATACAAACAAGCACTGCAGTTCATCCAACCTATCGAAAGCAACTATGACACGATATATATGACTGGATCAATCGGCAGACCATATATGTACACTCTTTTCTATAATAAAACGGATCCTCATGAATTCTTCCGTACGAAAAACGCATCGTTTGATGCAGCAGGGTTTTACCATGTGTATGGATTTGGGAAATACCATTTTACGAGCGATATGCCTGAGGATTGCACCGGTACGTGTCTTTATATTGCTCCAGCAGGAACTGAAACAAGAGATAAAAAAATATTGCATACGGTTAACGTATTAAACGGTAATCCGATTCTCGTGATATATGAATGAGAAAATAAAACAAGCGATTCTTGTAAGCCTGATTGTTCTGATAGCCGGTTTTTTCCGATTGTATCAATTGGGTGACGTGCCTCCCAGTCCGGATTGGGATGAAACGGCTTTAGGATATAATGCATATTCGATTTCAAAAACAGGAAAGGATGAATATGGAACATTTCTTCCTCTTTCGATCCGTTCATTTGATGATTATAAGCCTCCGCTATACACGTACTTGACAGTTCCGTCCGTAGCTCTATTTGGATTAAGCGTGTGGTCAACACGCCTACCCTCTGCTGTTATGGGGATATTGGCTGTTGTTGGAGTCTATTTTTTAGTCTTGGTACTTCCTGTTCAATTAAATAAAAATTATAACAATTATAAAGATTATAAAGATTCGGTTGCCCTCATTGCTCTACTCTCTAGTTTTTTTCTCGCTATCTCTCCCTGGCACATCCAGTTTTCCCGAATAGCTTTTGAGGCAAATTCCGGAATTACGATAAATATTTGGGCAGTAACGTGTTTCCTTGCGGGATTACGGAAAAGGGGATTTCTTTTTTTATCGGCATTTCTGTTTGGCCTTGGTTTATATGCATATCACAGCGAGAGGATTTTTCTTCCTCTTCTTGTGATTCTTCTTGTCGTCACATGGAGAAAGGAATTGTTGTCAAAAGACAAGAGGCGATTCGTATTAGGGGCCGTCATCGTCGGATTTTTGACCGTATTGCCGATTATTCCGGTTCTTTTCGATAAAACTGCAGTGCTTCGGCTCAAAGGGACAAGTTCATTCTCCGATCAAATCGGACTTTTGGGAAGAACAATTCCCAAGATAGAAGAGGATAAAAAAAATCATGACATCATGGGAGAACTATTGGACAACAGACGTCTTGTATATGCAAAAACCATTGCGTCAGGATATTTGTCTCATTTTTCACTGAAATGGCTTTTTTTAACAGGAGACAATCCCCGTCATCATGCTCCTGATATGGGTCTTTTGTACATTTGGGAATTACCGTTTTTCCTTATCGGGTTATATATCCTTGCAAGAAACAAAGGAAAAGTCTGTCAATTTTTATTTGGTTGGTTTCTTATCTCTCCAATTGCTGCTGCTCCGACGTCTGGACTCCCGCATGCAATTCGAACATTAGTATTTCTTCCGATATTTCAAATAGTTACCGCGGTTGGAATCGTATTCGTAAGATCAAAAATCATCCGTCAGCCGACGGATCAAAAATCAAAGATGAAGCAGATAGTCTTTTATTGTTTTCTGACTGTTATTTTTTGTTTTGCACTGTTTAATATTACATACTATTGTGTTCAATATTTCCTTATTATGAACAGGGAGTATTCTCAGCACTGGCAATACGGATATAAAGAAGCAGTAGCATATACGGAGTTGGTAAAAAACAAATATAAAAAGGTCGTCGTATCAACAGGACTTGAACAATCATACATGTTCTATCTGTTTTATACCCAGTTCGATCCAGTGAAATATTTAGAAGGAGGCGGAACAAAATCAGGAAGTTTTGCAGAGCGGGGGAATGCATTTGATAAGTATGAATTCCGGCCGCTTCATTGGCAAACCGAGGAATTTGACGGGAGTATTCTCTATGTCGGTTCCACAAGCGAAATCCCGCATGGAAATAACGCACATATTACATTCTTAAACGGCATGTCAGCGATTGAAATAAAAGATAGAAAGGACTGATAAGATGAACAAAAAAGCACTCGTCGTTATTCTCGTCAGTGTGGGGATTATTATACTTGCCGCAATGCCGCGGTTGATTGAACTTATCAGCGGGAATTATGTTTTCGGGTTTGATCAGGGAAAACATTGGCTTGCGGCAAAATCAATTGTCATTGACCACAAATTTCCGCTTATAGGAGATGAAGTGGGCGGGCGGGGAGGTTTTTTTCAGGGGCCCGGATGGTATTATCTTTTGGCAATTCCGTTTTTCTTTTTTCAAGGCGATCCATATGGAGCAGTCGTTTTAATGTTTGGTATCGGAGTCGGAATAATTATTCTGTTTCTGTCGCTTTTTTATACATTATTAAGCAAAAAAGAAGTGTTGGCGGTTGCGTTTATGCTTTCACTTGCTCCTATTCTTATTTCTAATTCACGATTTGCATGGCCTCCGTTTGTTATACCTTTTCTTACCGTTGTCTTGTTGCGGAATGTTTACTTGGTTTGTGAAAAAAAATACCGGTATATTTTAGGGGTATTTTTTACCATAGGTCTTATGGCGCATTTTGAAATAGCCACAGCGGGTTCACTTTTTATCTCGACAGTCATCATTTTCGGAACATTTCTCATGAAGGAAAAAATTCCAATAAGATATTTGCTTTTTGGTTTAGTATGCTTTTTGATACCTCTTTTTCCGCTGATCATATTTGATATTCGGCATGATTTTCTAAACAGCAGAGGAGTATTGGAAACCCTTACCGGATCAAAACGATATGTTGGTTCAACCATTGAGTATCTGAAGATACTATCTAATCACAGGATGATATTTTCCGATGAGTTTTACCGGGCTTTTCAGGTTACCTATATTCCGAAAATTTACCTTGTAGGTTTTATGGCAGCTGGATCAATTGCGATGATTATGGACAGAAAAATTCCTCTCGTTAAGAAACGTTTTATCGGATTTTTATGTCTGTTGCCGGCAGTTCTTTTTTTTGTATTTATATTTTATAAAGACGATTTATGGCCATGGTGGATATCGGAACTTACAGTGATATATACCGTATTAGGGGGCATTATCACCTCTTATGCATGGAAACAGGGGCTGATCATGAAATGTATTGTTGTAAGCATCTTAGGACTCATGATTCTGTCATACGGACAAAAAACACATCAGTCATTTCAAAATGAATTGTCGGATTATGGCGGTGTTCATAAGATTAAGGGGAAAAAAGATGCGCTGGACGTTATTTTTAAAGATGCTCAGGGAGAAAAATTCGGCCTTCTTGTTTTTACGCCTCCCATCTATACATATGCCTACGACTATCTCATATGGTGGTACGGACAAAGCCAATACGGATACATACCCCCGAGTGAAAAAAAGGGTATATTTTATCTTTTGATTGAACCGGATACAGGAGAGCCATGGAGGCATAAGGGTTGGATAGAGACGGTTATTAAAGACGGTACCATCGAAAAAACATGGCAACTTCCGTCAGGATTTATTATTGAAAAACGAACCATAAAGAGCAGTAATTAATTCGACTTACTTTACTGTAATTCAATCGATTGAATTACAGTAAAGGATTCTATGAAATTGATTAAAAGGGAGACTGCTATTTCACTTTTTATCTGTTTTTTCCTGCTTTGTATTGCCAGCGCCCCACGTTCCATCGAAGTTCTGAATAAGAACTTCCTTTTTGGCTTTGATCAGGGGAAACATTGGCTTGCTGCAAAGTCAATTGTCATTGATCATGCGCTGCCTCTTATCGGAGACGAAGTCGGCGGCGGGGGAGGATTTTTTCAGGGAGCCGGATGGTATTATCTTTTGGCAATCCCATTTTTGTTTTTTCAGGGTAATCCTTATGGTCAGCTTTTTCTCATGTTCTGCATAGGATTAAGCACTGTCATTCTTGCGTATTACATTTTTTCCCTCAGGTTTGGAAGAGTTGCAGGATTTTGTATCAGTTTTTTGATAGCCATATCTCCGTCTATAGCCATTCAATCGCGATTTGCATGGCCCCCCTTTGTCATCCCGCTTATTACGGTTTTTTATGTAGAGGCACTCTACCGGATGTTTCAGGGCGGTCATCGTTCGTGGTTTTTCATTTTTTTTCTTTTAGGACTCATGACGCATTTTGAAATTGCGACGGCAGCAACATTGGGGATTGCAACGTGCATTATAGTATTCGGTACAACAAAAATCCGTCCGGATGTTCTTAAGGATAGCATGATCGGGGGATTCATTCCGTTAATTCCGATATTGATTTTTGATCTTCGGCACCAATTTTTAAATCTAAAAGGCATATGGCGAATGGCAGTAACAGCACCAACCCAACCCCACCCTCCTTCTTTGTCAAAACTTTTTTATGATCATGTGGCGGTTTTTTCCTCAAATTTATTCGGTACTTTCCCTTTTTTTCCATATAGAACACTGTTCATCCCGGCATGTGTCGTTTTATTGGGAATAATCATATGCGATAGAAAAATAAAGAAGGAATATAAACTATTTCTCATAAGTTTATTTAGTATTCCATGCATCATTTTCGTTATATTTCTTTTTTATAAAGCAGTTCTATGGGAGTGGTGGCTGCTGGAATTACCCATTCTGTACATAGTGCTTGTGGGACTATTGTGTTCTTATCTTTTTAGAAAGAATATTTTTGGTAAAATAATAATTCTCCTGTTTTTTGTAAAATTAATTCAGTCTGTAATTCCGTATACGCGCCAGATGTGGAAACATGACTATGACGATTTCGGCGGGACTCAAAAAATTAAAGGAAGAACGGAGGCAATAGAAGCGATATTTCAAGACGCAAAAGGCACGCCATTCGGAGTATTAGTGTTTACTCCCCCTGTCTATACGTATCCGTATGATTATCTTTTTTGGTGGATCGGAACAAAGAAGTACCATTATGTTCCCCATAACGAGAAACGCGGCGTGTTTTATCTTCTCATGGAGCCGGATGCAGGAAAACCGTGGTCATATAAAGGGTGGTTGGAAACGGTTGTGAAGGACGGAGCTGTTGTTTCTACAAAAGAGCTGCCATCAGGTTTTCTTATTGAGAAACGTATGGCACAATAGAAGTATGAAAAAATGTACCTTACTATCACTTATTCCTCTTATTATTTTGGGCATATCCTTATTGCCTCTTATAAGTTTTTTCCATCCCGGACTTCCGATAACGCATGATGGCAGGGATCATGTGGTTCGAATTGCTAATTTTTATGCTTCATTACAGGAGGGGATTCTGATTCCCCGTTGGGCGGGAAATTTAAATTGGGGCTATGGTCATCCCATCTTAATGTTTCTCTATCCATTTTCTTCGTATACGGCATCCGTGCTTCATTTTATCGGATTTTCATTTGTGGATGCGACTAAGGCCGTTTTTGTTATCAGCTATATAGCAAGCCTGCTAACCATGTATGTATGGATGAAAGAGGTGTGGGGAACGAAGGTAGGATTTGTTGGTGCGCTTCTTTATGGATTTGCTCCGTATCGGTTTGTTGACCTTTATGTAAGGGGTGCCATAGGTGAACACGCGGCTTTTGTTTTTCCGCCCCTGATTTGTTATTTCCTTTACAAACTTGCAATACGGGAAAAGAGTATCAGGTATCACGTATCAAGTGTCAAGCATGGAATTGGATTAACTGTGTCATTTGCATTATTTATTTTATCTCACAATGCTATATCGCTCATGTTTTTACCCGTTATTGGATTATATGTTCTTTATCTTTACGTTTATGAATCAAAACTATCTTTATACTTTATGCTTAATACTTTATACTTTATACTCCTCGGCTTTGGTCTTTCCGCATTTTTTTGGATCCCTGCATTTTTTGAAGGTAAATACACGCTGAGAAATATTGTAACCGCAGGAGAAGCGATGACCCGTTTTGTACCATTTTCATGGTTTTTTTATTCGCCTTGGAATTACGGAGGAACTGCGACTCTTACAAAATCCATTGGATATTTTCAATGGATAGGATTAATAACATCAATTATTATTATATTGAAATCGAAAAACATGAGGGTACGGATTCTACTGGCTGCTTCCCTCATGATATTCATTTTTTCTTTATTTATAATGACCTCCGCGTCCGAATTTATTTGGACAAGGATTAAAATTCTTCAGAATTTTCAGTTTCCCTGGAGATTTTTAAGCTTAACCACATTTATTGCTGCAGTTATTGGCGGAATAGGAATAGTCGAATTACCGTCGGTATTGGCTCGCTTTCTTTCGCGTTATTGCAGCTCATACATTATCGTGTGCAGTTTGTTGATAATAGCTTCAACTATATATATGTGGCATCCGAAAGGGTACGCAGCAGACGGGGATACATCATATGCCGGTATTTATGCAGGGACTACAGATACAGGAGAAAGCAGCCCGATTTGGTCCGTACGATTTATGGAACATACTCCTGCCAATCCGATGGAGGTTATTGACGGAGACGCGAAAATCGAGGCAGAGAGACGTTTATCAACTATACATGAATATCGAGTGCGAGCAACGAAGCAAACACGTCTGGTTGAAAATACACTGTATTTCCCCGGTTGGAAAATTTATGTTGACGGAATTTCTGCAGGACTTCAATTTCAGGATTCAACGTATCGAGGACTCATGACATTCTGGATAGATGAAGGCGATCACTATGTGGTTGTTAAATTTACTGATACGAAACGTCGTCGTGTGGCTACTATGATAAGCTTAGCATCGGTTCTGCTTATTGTATTATCCGGATGCGTTTTTATTGTATGCAGAAAAAGAAAATAGTTTTATCGGTTGCAATGGCGGTAAAAAACGAAGAAAGCAATATAAAATCCTGCCTTTCATCTATTGCTGATATTGCTGATGAAATCGTTGTCGTAGACGGAGGGTCAACCGATAGGACTATTGAGATAGCAAGAGATTTTGATGCAAAAATCATCCAAACCGATAATCCGCCAATATTTCATATCAATAAACAGAAAGCATTGGACGCTTGTACGGGAGATTGGATTTTACAATTGGATGCAGACGAAATAGTTACGCCGGACCTACAGGATGAAATTCTGAAAGTTATTCATATGTCCCAACAACAACTTAGAGAGCGTGTTATAGATCCGAATAAGAAAAAATTATTTGAAAGACATCAGCAGCTTGTTTTTGATCGGGATGAACAGACTGGTACAAACAAGAGAGATACAGCGGCATTTTTTGTACCGCGTCGTAATTATTTTTTAGGGCACCCCATGACCTACGCGGGCACCTATCCAGACGGAGTTATACGGTTAGTCAAAAACGGTACAGCGCATTTTCCAAGTAAAAGCGTCCATGAGCAGATCGCCATCGATGGGGCAGTCGGATGGCTTTCACACGATCTCATTCACATGTCTCATCCGACTTGGAAGAAGTATTGGCAGGGTGCGGATCGTTACACATCGCTCCTTTCGCAAAATATCATACATGACACAAGAAATTCATTCGTAGTGGCTCTGGACTATTTAGTGGTAAAACCTATGGTTACATTTTTCGCTCTCGCCATCCGTTACAAGGGTATATTGGACGGGATATACGGATTTCTCTTTTCTTTATTTTCGGCCCTGCACTATCCGATTGCGTATCGGAAAACCAAGAAATTCTGTAGAATTCGTTCATGAGTAACCCAGCCAAACACGGTTTGTTTATTTTTCTCATTATCATATTTTCCCTCCTTGCGTGCTGGAAACTCTTTAACTCTTCTTTTTACACGTCTCATGACGGCGAAGGACACGTTATCAGAATGATCGAATATGATGAGGCCTGGAAGGATGGACAAATACCGGTTCGGATCGCAAAGAGGATTAATTATGGTCTTGGATATCCCTTTTTTAACTTTAACTACCCTTTTGTGTATTTTTTAGGAGAAATATTCCATCTGGGCGGCTTTTCCTTTGTTGCATCCTTTAAACTGCTTTTTATCCTGTCGATTTTTATCGGGAGTGTCTCTATGTACGTGTTCATGCTGTCCCACGTATCGATGATTGCATCGTTCATATCAGCGCTGTTTTATATATTTGTACCGTATAGGTTTCTCAATATGTATGTTCGGGGGAATCCTGCGGAGAGCCTTGCCCTGGCGCTTCTACCATTGCTTCTTTTTTGCACAGATAGATTATTTAGGACCAAAGGAGAAAAATTCGGTTTATTGATAGTAATAGGAAGTTTATTTATGCTTTCCCATAACGGGACAGCGTTAATCGGAGTACCGGTGATACTCCTATATTTTTCCATTCAATTATGTTTTTCTTCTTACCGAAAACACATACTAAAAAAATTTGTTCTCGCATGCATCCTTATTGCGTGCGTTACCTCATTTTTTTGGATTCCTCTTATATCAGAGACCGGATTGACTAAATTAGCAGAACTGAGCGAAGATTATCCTTTTTTCTTTCCGACGATTCGGGAAGTTCTCTATTCGCCGTGGGGATTCGGTGCTTATAAACAAGGAATCATGCCCGGAAAAATGTCGCCGCAAATTGGACTTCTTCATATCGGGTTTTTTACAGTAAGCGTCATATATATAAGCACTCTCCTAATCCGGAAAAAAATTGTTCTGAAGAAAGACTGGTTTATTCTATTTTTTATTGGAATTACTTTTTCCGCACTTTTTTTTATGCTTCCCGTTTCAAAATTTATATGGGACAATTTTTCTCTTTTCCGGATGATACAGATTCCCTGGAGATTTTTGGGAATTATTGTTTTAGGGTGTTCAGTATCAGCAGGATATATAGTCTCTTTCATTGAAGTTCCGCGATTATGTAAAATCGTTGGCTGCATAATTGGAGTTTCACTGCTTTTATATGCTAACCGGAATCATATACGGGTGAATATGTATACCGATTTTACAAATCCTTTTGACCGGCATCCGACGTATGGATTCAGTACTACCTCAAAAGACGAACATATGCCAAGACTGGCTCCAAGAATTCATGAGGACCCAAAGTCCGATGGAGACCTGTTTCCGTCGGAATCAGGTACATCCAAAAGAACGGTATGGAAATCGAATTTTCAGGAATTTATTATCGATACAAATACGCCCTTAGAATTTAGAGCAAATGTATCCTATTTTCCGGGATGGCGTGCTTCGCTGGACGGTACATCCGTGCCGATTTTGTATAGTAAAGACGAATACCAGCGTCTTCGGATAACAGTGCCGCCGGGCATCCATAAAGCCGTGTTCCGCTTCGGTGAACCGTGGTACCGGCTGTTTTCTGACATCGTGAGCGTTATTGCAGTTGTATATATCTTGGGAATAATGATACAAAAGAAGGGGAAGAACCTATGAAGAAATTCCTGTTACATGCCGGTATAGCTATTTTTTTGTCATTGGTCATTGGTCATTGGTCATTGGTACGCGCAGCGTACACTCTTCCATACCCTTCTTATATGCCGGGAAATAAGCTGTATAACGTATCTAGAATTCTCGATATCCTGAAAGGATATTGGTATTTCGGTAATATTGCACAAATTAAATACCATATCGGACTTTCGGATAAATACGTAGTGGAAGCAAAAACGCTATTTGAGTATCAGCAGTATCTCTTGGCGGTTGATGCTTTAAATCGCTCAAACGAAGAATTTTCAGTCATACCTGAATATATCCGTAAAGCTATGTTGGAGGGGAAAGACGTTCGGAATCTATCAGAAACAGTTCGGTCGGCTGCTGTGAAACATACGGAAGTTCTTACTACTATAAACGCAACAGTACCAAAATCATTTCTGTGGGTGCCGGAGAAAAGTGCATCTATCCAATTAGATATACAATCTCTTATTCTTCAGTCAGTCGCAATCAGGGGACGAACAGTTTCGGAACTTTCAGAATAATACGCACAATTATTAACAATCTAACATCTATGATTTTAAAAAGATGGGTATTTTCCATATACGTAATTATTTTTTTCCTATCCTGTTTTTTACAAAAGATTTTTGCACAAAAAGACAATCCGTCTCCGGCAATAACTGTCATAAACTTAATCAGAGGAAGTGGTCTTGGACACGAAAATGATGATTTGGTATCCAGTCTGAGAGCGCAGTGGCAGGTAACACGGGATTTAGGTGTCAATGCCACGTGGTTAATGCAGTATAGTGTATTGGAAGATCAAAATATTATTGACCTGGCAAAAAATGAAATGTCCGGACAGGAATTTGGCCTGCTTCTTGAAATCGATAGAAATTCTGCACAAAAAGCAAACATTCTCTACAGAGGACAAGGTGCGTGGTATTTTTCCGATGGATTATTTTTGGTCTCATATGACGTAAACGAACGGAGGATATTGATAGATAAAGCATTTTCAAAATTTAAGCAAATCTTTGGATATTATCCAAAAACAGTCGGAGCATGGTGGGTCGGAGGAGATTCACTTTCGTACATGCAGAAAAAATACGGCATCACGGCTGCGCTCCGGGCTTCTGATCAGTTTAATTTGGACTTCTATTCATTTTGGGGAACCCCGTGGAGCATTCCGTATATCGCCTCAAAAACAAACGAAGCAATTCCTGCAGAATCGTTTGAGGATAGTTCAAAAGTTGTTATTCTCCAATGGGCTGCACGAGATCCATTGGAGGGGTATGCTGATCCTCTTTTCAGTGTACAGGATTATCCCATGAAAGGATATGGAACTGATTATGTCAATTATCTGGCAGGAATTTTTCTTACAAAGCCATTTCATACTATGGTGATGGGGTTGGAAAATGGCGGCACAGAGGAAGATTTCAATAAAAACTATAGAACGATGCTGTTGAAGGCAAAGGAATTAGAAAAGGAAAAGAAAACTGCTATTTTATTTGTAAAAGATTTTGCACGCCATTTTTTAGAGCAACGGAAGGTTTTTCCGTATACATCATACTTTTTGTCTCAAGACTATGATTCTGATAACCAATCTTTCTGGTATGTATCTGAAAATTATAGAGCTTCCCTGCAAAAAAATAACGATTCAGTGTATCTTGTTGATCTGAGAGATTATTCCAATAAAATAGAGGAGGATTTCAGCTTACTTCCGAATAGTCAGTCCAGACTGAGAATTACGACACCCGAAATTATCGATTCAGTGAGATTTCCGGACAGTAAGACGCTTCTTAAAGTTACTGCAGAACCGATGAGACTGGAAGAACATAATAATGAAGTTTTACTGTATACAGGGAATACTATTATCTCTTCGTTTAGGCCAACAAGCATGAAGCTGTTTATGGGAGAGAATAAAAGTGAGAAAGTTTATGATTTTGGGAAAAAAGATCAACACACGAGCTTACGATCATATTTATTCGGAATATTTTCCTTCTATTTTTTGATAATTTTTATGAAGAAAAAAAATATGTATTCCGCAATAAGATCTTTTATTCCATTGACAGTGCCGTTAATCTTCGCATCCTCTTTTCTTACGAGTCAATCTATTTTTCTTTTTGATAGTAAGGAAACAGTTCTTTTTACCATTCTTTTTCTCATACACATTCCTTCAATTTTTGAAACGCTGGTCATTGCCAAAATTCTGCCGTTTATTATTTTGATTGTTCTGCATTTTTTTTCGGATACAGTACATCCAAAAAGGGGGATAAAAATACTATATTATATATTTTTTTCCCTGACTACTTTTTTGTACTTCCATCTGCCGTATTTTCCGCTTGATAAATCTACTAGTATATACGTAATCGTATTTTTTGTATTATTTACAGCACTTTTATCAGGTAGTATGGTTTATATGATTAAACAGACAGGTTTAGTACGGAATAAAGCATTGATGTATGTGTCATTACCGGTTGTTATAGGCATGGTCGCATGTACCGTCATGTTTTCACGCAGCAAATTAGCCATTACCCGCTATGAGATTAATTCGCTTCAGGCTATAAAGAACAGCAAAAAGAACGTGATATATGTAGAGCAATTTGAAAATTCAATTCGGCCGATATATAAAGCAATAAAACCGTTGCTGTATAATTATTTTCAAATCCTTCCAAAAATAACAAATACAAAATGGGAAGTTGTTGCACGACCCGCCAATCACATTCTCCAATTAACCGATTATGATAATAGATTGATAGTGATCCCGAAATATCTGGGTTCAGATATTTCTGAATATGAAATACAAACATTAAAAATAAAAAAGATATTTGATAATGCCCAGATCCTTATTTTTGAAAAAATATAATTGCTCTATGATTTATTTTCCTTTTTGGATTGCTACTTCAGTGATAATTTCAATTTTTTCATATGCGTTTGTTGACGTGAATCTTCGGTTAACCGACAATCCCATATTTCAAGCCATTCTTAGCCAGCTTGCTATTAGTATGCGTTCTTACAGAATGCAAACTGCTGGAATATTCATATTGATACTACTGTGTCTTTTCGTATTATGGTGGAAAACGATTCAGTCGGTACATCCTGAAAAGTACGGATATCGGCAATTTTTGTCACGCACCGTCATCGTATGCGCATTATTGATACTTTCTTACCCGTTTCTCTCGTATGATCTGTTTAATTATATTGCCACCTCAAAGGTTGCATTTGCTTGGCATGAAAATCCTTATGTAGTGATGCCAATTGAAATTTACAATGATCCGAATCTTGCGTTTACCAGAGCAGCTAATAAGGTCGCTTTGTACGGACCCGCGTGGCTTCTTTTGACTTGGATCCCTCATACGTTAGGGATGGGAAATATTTGGCAAACCATCATTGCTTTTAAATGTATTACAGCACTTTTTTATTTTGGCATGAGTTATTTGATATGGCATATAACAAAAAAAATGCAGAACGTCATATTTTTTGCTTTGAACCCACTCATTCTCATTGAGGTGCTTGTATCCGGGCATAACGATATTGTCATGATGGTTTTGGCATGTGTAGGTTTACTTTTGTGGCAAAAAAAGGAATGGGTGAATCGTCTGGTGGGGTTATGTATGTTTACCCTGTCGATTTTTATTAAAGGCGCAACGATAGTATTACTTCCTTTACTTTTTTTCCGTAAGACGACATATAGTCGTCTTATGTGTATCGTCTCATGCCTTCTTTTTTTGGTTTTCATAGTTTTTGCTCCCGTACGGGAAGAGTTATATCCCTGGTATGCGGTATGGTTTCTTTCTGCAGCTGCTTTCCTTCCGTATTCCAAATATGCCCGGGTTTGGCAATTTTGTATTGCAGTATCAATCGGATTAGAGTTGCGTCATGTACCGTATATGGCAATGGGATATTATGAGGGGCCGGGGCCGGTATTGAGAATTGTACTGACCATTATTCCGGTTGTTCTATGGATTTGTTATAACGTTTATAATTATTATAAAAATTATAACATTTATAAAAACGCGTGAATAAAAAAATTCTTCTTATTCTCACAGGACTTGCTGTTTTAGGTTTTTTTTTACGATCGTATTTATTTCCTGATAACCTCTTTTTCGGGCCGGAACAGGGGAATGATTTTAAAATTATCCGTGACATCGTTGTTTCTCATAAATACACTCTTATAGGTCCGAAAACCGATATAGGGGGAGTATTTCACGGACCGATTTATTATTATTTAGCCGTTATTCCGTTTTTTTTCTCAGGCGGAGATCCGTACATCGTTGCGCTTTTTTTTACACTCATACAAAGTCTTACCGTATTTCTCATCTATTTGGTTGCGCTTGAAATAACGGGCAATAGTAAAATAGCGTATATAAGTGCATCTCTTTATACGGTTTCATACGGAGCTATATCCTATTCCCGTTGGTTATCCGGACAACCCCTTACTATTCCGCTTTCGGCACTATTTTTTCTTTTTCTGATAAAGTTTCTGAAAGGAAGAAAATGGTACCTCCCAGGAGCGGCCATCTCATATGGTCTCATGGGGCAATCGGAGTTCATTAATTTTCTTTTAGTTGCTGCAACCGGTTTGGGAATTTTTATTTGTTATTATAAAAAGATTATTCGTCGATCAAAAATAATTCCCATCATCATTATTTCTTTGTGTACCGCGATATTGTTTTCCGTAGGTAATTTCGCGTTGTTTGACATAAGACACAAATTTCTTATTTCCAAAAGCCTTTTTGCATTGTGTACCGGCGTGAAAGGATATTACACGTCATTTTCACAGTCGTTTAACTCAGTTACGTCTACGTTTATTGATTCATCCATGGATGTACTGGGTTTACCAAACACAATAATAACCATAGCTATTCTGGCAAGTATTTTTACGATTCTGTTCATTCGCAGTAAGAAAAGTCAATATCTTCATCTTCTTTTGCTATGGCTGCTTATTCCGAATATCATACTGATTATTCTTCGTCATGGAGCACTTGTTCAACTGTATGTTTTTCTTGCAGTAGGACTGCTTCTTGGCATGGCGTATGCAGTTTACGTTATTTACGAAAAATTTAGTGCATCTCTTGGTATTTTCGTTTTTCTTCTCATTATCTTTTCAAACGTATCGCTTTGGTTTATGAATCTTCCGACGAATAAACGGATTTTTTTTCAATCCACACAACCCGACCTTCATTATCAGGATCAATTAGGCACTATTGAATATATTTATAAAAAAGCTCAAGGCAGACAATTTTATTTTCAGTCTTACACCATACCGTATTTCTGGCAAAGCGGATGGGAATATCTTTTTTGGTATTACGGAACAAAACACAATTATATCCTGCCGGATGAAGAGCACGATGAACTACTCTATGTTATTATACAAAAAGACATATCAAATCCGCGTTTTCAATTTGATTGGCATAAAAATACGGTTGAACATTGGGGTACCCTACAAACTTCGGCTTCATTTGGCACCCTTACAGTTGAGGAGCGGATAAAAGAACGCTGATATGAAAAATAGAAAAATAGTATTCGGAATTTTCATTGTTTTTCTTTTTACTGTTTTTGCGAGTTCCCCCTTTTTTCGAAAAGAATATATTCCGACTCATGACGGCGAATATCACATCATCCGTTTTATTGAATTTTACCGCATGATTTCAGAAGGTTACCTGATTCCCCGATGGGCACCGAACATGAACAGCGGATACGGAATCCCCATTTTTCTTTTTCATTACCCGCTTCCAAACTACATAGGAGCAATCATCCAACGGATAGGATTTCATGCGGTTGATGCATTTAAGATCAGCCTGGCATTTGGGTATATTTCATCAGGAATTTTTTCATTTCTGTGGCTCAAGAAGCTGTTTCATGTAAAAGCAGCAACGGTCGGAGCCATATCGGCAGCATTCGTACCGTACTGGTTCGTCGATCTTTATGTAAGAGGTTCTGTGGGTGAGGTATGGGCAATTGCGTTTGTGTTTGCCGGATTAATGTTCTGTGAATACGGGATGTTCATACCATTTTCGTTTGCTATCGCAGGATTGGTGCTCAGCCATAATATACTGGCAATGCTTTTTATACCGTTTCTTTTCGGAGTTGCTCTTTTGCGGAATAAACGGTATACAATCGGTATTCTCATCGGGATTTTATTATCTTCCTATTTCTGGATTCCTGCAATTGCGGAGAGTGTCTATGTAGTCGGATTGAATACGGTACAAGTTCAAGAACATTTTGCTGAGGCATATGAACTTATCATTCCTTCCTGGGGAACAGCGCTGTCCGGTCAGATGTTTAGCGGAAATAAAATGTCTCTACAAATCGGTATCGTACCGCTTTTAATTTTTTTTATGTCCATTTTTGTTAGTGTAAAAGAAAAAGGTAAAGAAATAAACCGGTTTTATCGGTACGTTGCCATGGTATGCATATTCGCCGTTATTTTTACGCTTTCATGGACATTTCTTTTGTGGAAGTACATACCATTTCTTCAGTATGTTCAATATCCTTGGCGTTTCCTTTCATTTGTGATACCTGCTACTGCGTTTACGGGAGCATATGTTTCCTATCATTTTCGTATGCGCATCGCATCAATTATCATTATTTTTCTATCAGTTATTTTTTCCTATTCATATACCCGCCCCGTAGTATATTCACCGCGTGACGGTTACTATTATATGTCGAGGAAAAATTTTACTGACGGTACATCATCCATGGGGAATAGTTTTTCGACTATCTGGACCGGCTGGAAGAACAAACGTTCAGAATATCTGCTGAGAGTAGTAAATGGAAAAGTTAAGGGAAGTTTTTCCAAAAATAGCTATCTAGATAAACAGTTCATTGTTGCTTCTGAAACAGGTGCCCAAGTGGATATTCCGATTCTTTATTTTCCGGGATGGGCAGTCAGGGTAGATAATCAGAGTATTGGGATAGAATATCAGATTGACGGAACAATACGATTTTTTGTTCCTTCAGGAGAACACCGCGTACGCGTCGTGTTTTCCCGGACGCTCATGAGAAAATTCGCAGATACGTTATCCATTCTTGTGTTGGTTTGGCTTACTTTATGGGGTATACTTGGGGTATATGAGAATCGCCATAGACACATCTCCTTTTTATGGAGGCCACACTAACCGCGGAATAGGCGGGTATACCAAAAATCTCGTAAAAGCATTGGAAACGTACGAATCCCGTCATACGTATTATCTGTTTCACCACAGAGAACAGATTCCGCGTCAAACCGATATTATCCATTACCCTTATTTTGACCCGTTCTTTTTGACGCTTCCGATATGCTCTCCAAAACCTACTGTGGTAACCGTTCACGATCTTATTCCGATCGTATATCCTGCGCATTTTCCAAAAGGACTGCGGGGAAGCATCAAATGGGAGATTCAAAAATATTCATTGAAAAGAAAACAGAGAATCATAACAGACTCCGAATGTTCAAAGAGAGATATTGAAAAATGTATCGGCGTTGGCAAAGATGATATTGATGTTATTTATCTGGCTCCTTCCCTGCAAAAAAATATTTTATCAAAGAAATTTGAGTTGATTAAAAAACAGTATGGGATAAAAAACACATATGTGCTCTATGTTGGTGACGTTAATTGGAATAAAAATATTCCCGGTCTTCTAAAAGCATTCTCATCATGTATTAAGGATTATCCGTCGTTCATCCAACTCGTTCTGGTCGGAAAGGCATTTTTAGATCAATCGCTTATTCAGACACGGGAAATTATGGCAATGATATCAGAACTTGGCATCGCAAAGCAGGTTATAAAAACAGGATATGTGGACGATGAAATTCTTGTCTCACTCTATATTCATGCCCAAGCGCTTATTCAACCATCATTGTATGAAGGATTCGGGCTTCCTGTGCTTGAAGCTATGTCTTTGGGGTGTCCGGTTGTCTGCAGCTCTTCTTCCAGTCTGTCGGAAATTGCAGGACCGTCAATCATGGTCGATCCGAACGATTATCATTCTATTGCGGACGGTATGAAAAGGATTTTACTTTTTACGATGGATGAACGGAATACATTAATTCAGCGCGGGCACACATGGATGCATACATTTTCCTGGCAACGTACAGCAAAAGCAACACTGCGATCGTATGAGAAAGTTTTGGGAAATTAGCAGGAATGTCATTTTGTTATTGATGATTTGGCGGATAGCATTGTATATCGTCGAGAGATATTCCTCTATGGTGCCGTTACATATAGGATATAACGGACCCAGTCCGTGGGCAAACCATGACGGTATTTATTATTTACGTATAGCCGAATATGGATATTTTCATTTAAGCGAAGCTTTCTTCCCGTTTTACCCCATACTTATCTCATCGTTTAGAAAATTATTTGATGTACCATATTGGATAATAGGAACATATATTTCATTGGCCTCATATAGTATCGGTGTTCTTATTTTCCATTCCTATGTATACGGAACAAATAAACATACCGCTTTGTGGACAGTAGTTTTTTTAATTACCTTTCCAACAAGCTTTTTTTTCTGTGCAGTGTATACAGAAGGATTATTTTTTCTTCTTTCCGTGCTCGTGTATGTATTTTCAAAAAGAAAATTATGGATGTGGGCGGGAATATTTGGAGCGTTAGCAAGCGCCACAAAACTATTTGGAGCGTTATTATTGTTTTATGCAGCAATTGAATATATTAGTCAGAAGCCCAAAAAAATATTGCTCCGCGACATTGTTTCGATCTTATGTATTCCTATGGGACTTATTGTGTATATGACATATTTATACGTAGCAAAAGGTGATCCGTTATATTTTTTCCACATGCAGCCTCTCTTCGGAGCCAATCGCACCGATGGTATTATCATATTGCCTCAGGTTGTGTGGCGGTATTTAAAGATTCTGTTTACTGCGTTTCTCCAGCCGACACCGGTTTCCTATTTCATATCTATAGTAGAATTAATCGCAACACTGTTTGGTTATTGCGTCTTGTGGTTAGGATGGAAAATGAAGACGTCATGGTCTGACCTTATGTACAGTTTTCTGGTGATAACACTTCCGACTTTAACGGGCACGTTATCTTCCATGCCCCGATATATTCTTTCTGCGTTTCCTCTTTTTTTGATACTCGGTAAATTGGATAATCGGTCTTTACAATACAGCATTGTACTGTTGTTTGTTATCCTTCAGATTATTTTATCGGCTTTGTTTTTGAGAGGATGGTTTGTAGCATGAACAAATTATCTATAATTATCCCGGTCTATAACGAAGAGAGAACTGTTGACGCCATTTTGGGGGCTGTTGAATCCTGGAAAAAGCCCGGATGGGTGAAGGAGGTGATTGTTGTTGATGATGGGTCATCAGATAAGACGCCGATGTTGTTGAAAAAATGGCAGAAGATAAACAGGATTATTTATAAAATACATAACGAAGGGAAAGGAAGCGCGATCATTGAAGGTCTAAAGTACGCCAGTGGAGATCTTGTTCTTATTCAAGATGCAGACCTTGAATACAACCCCAAAGATTATGAAACGCTTCTGTCTCCATTTGATAATCCGCATGTTGATGTCGTCTATGGGTCGCGATTTTTGGGACCTCATCTTTCTACAATGTATATGTATGCATTGGGGAATAAATTTGTAACTTTTATAACCAATATTCTTTATAATACGAACATTACCGATATGGAGACCGGATACAAAGTATTCAGAAGAAAAGTTATTGACGGAATGACACTGAAGGCGAAACGATTTGATTTTGAGCCGGAATTTACCGCAAAAATACTAAAAAAAGGATATCAGATATATGAAGTCCCCATATCATACTTCGGCAGGAAATTCGAAGAAGGGAAAAAGTTAACGTGGATTGACGGAGTGGTAGCTTTATGGACGCTCATCAAAAACAGAGTTTAACAAAAAGATGAGAACGAACTTATTGTATATCATAACTTACGCACTCTGTCATCGCGAGGATCCCGACGTTACGTCGGGAGACGAAGCGATCTTTATTATAAAGATTGCTTCCCCCGCCAAAGGCGGGGTCGCAATGACAAGATGAATGAACGTATTCTGTATAAGACAAGTATATGCACAAATTACTTACGAAAATTACCTCCAATACGCTCATGCGGGGGAGTGCGATTGTTTTTGTAGGGAGCATGATTTCAAATATCGGATCCTACCTTTATCATTTGTTCGCAGGACGCATACTCGGACCAGTGGGATACGGAGAATTATCCTCCCTCATATCGCTTCTTTATATCTTTGGCGTCCCAATGGTAGTACTTCAAACCGTACTTACAAAATATTTTTCAGAGTGTAAGGCCGGCAATGCACGGGGTGAGGCAAAAGACCTTTACTTTCGAATGGTGAAAATTCTTGTGAAAATAACCTGCATTTCATGCATAGTATTTATCATGCTGATTCCTCTGTTGGGATCATTTCTTAATCTTACTACTCCCAGGTCTCTGCTTTGGATATTTCTCATTTTCGTAGTTTCAATTTTTACAGCAGTAAATCTGAGCGTATTGCAGGGTTTTCAGCTTTTTTTGTGGGTCTCTGTGTTTAGCAGTGTAGGAATGTTTTTAAAGCTCTCTATCAGTACGCCTCTTGCCTGGTTCGGGGTAGAATGGACCATGATAGGTACCGGTCTGGCTGCTTTTATAACATTAGGACTTTTGTATTTTCCAATGAGATTTATTTTTACCGCTGCACGTAAGCCGTTTCCGCTTACCAAAAAATCTCTGATTTTATTCAGCATTCCCACATTTATCAGTCTTTTAGGGCTTACATCGCTGTATTCAATGGATATAGTACTGGTCAGGCATTTTCTCACTCCGCAGGAAGCAGGATTATATTCAGCAATTGCAACTCTCGGGAAAGTAATATTCTACGCATCAAGTGCTATTGTGACTGTTTTATTTCCGGTTTTGTCTGAACGATCGGTAAAAAAAGAACCAATAGGAAAAATCTTTGTTGTAGCACTTGGATTAGTGTGTGCTATTTCTATAGGAATCACATTCATCTACTTTATTAAACCCGCGTTAGTAATTCATCTTCTTTTTGGTTCATCTTACAGCGGTGCAGCTTTATACCTGGGTTATTTTGCGTCTTTTATTTCACTGTATTCGTTGGGAAATGTTTTTGTTCTGGCCTGCCTTGCGATCAATAGACTTTCTATATGGTTTATAACGGTCTGTGCTGCAATAACTCAGATCGTTTTTATTTCATTTTTCCATCATTCCATTATGGAGGTTATTTCCGTAAATATCGGAGTGACCTTCTTATTTGCGGTATCTGCATTTCTTTACTATATGTATAGTAAGACGTCTTCAATACAATCAGCATGAAGAAATTTTCTCTCATCATTCCCGTATATAAGCAAGAGCACACGATTAAACGGGACATCCAATCAGCTATTAAGGCTTTATCAACTCTTTCCGTCCCTTTTGAGATAATACCGGTAATAGACGGGGAGCTAGACAACAGCAGGGAAGAAATACAGAAAATAAAGGACAAACGGATAATTATTGCAGGGTATAAAACAAATCACGGGAAAGGGTATGCTGTCAGATATGGATTTGCGCATGCAACAGGGGATGTCATCGGTTTTATGGATGCCGGAGGAGATCTGAACGTATCCGCATTACCGCTTATGATTACACAATTTTTATACCAAAAAGCAGATATCGTGATCGGAAGCAAACGTCATCCTGGTTCGAAAATTATCTACCCTTGGGTTAGGAAGATCTATTCGTGGGTGTATCAGAAGATAGTTAGAATTCTTTTTGGACTTAATATCACTGATACGCAGGTCGGGATGAAAATATATAAAAGGAAGCTTCTGGAAGATGTCCTTCCAAGACTTCTGGTAAAACAGTTCGCTTTTGATATTGAAATGCTGGCTGTTTCCTATTATTTAGGCTATACACGCATATATGAAGCTCCGGTTGAACTGGATTTTGCAAACGTACAATCAAGTATTACATCCAAAAAGGTTATATATACCGTGAAAAATATGTTGCAGGACACACTTGCGGTTTTTTATCGTCTTTATATTCTCCATTATTATGATAATACTAATAAACGTAAATGGAGGTTTGATCCGGAATTAAATTTCAGAATAAACATAGGATAATGTATGCGTATATTAATACTCAATTGGAGAGATACCAGACATCCGAAAAGCGGGGGAGCTGAAGCAGTCACGATGGAATATGCAAAATGGTGGGTTCACGCGGGACACAAAGTAACATGGTTCACTTCCGGATATAAAGGAGCCAAAAAAGAGGAACTGATTGATAATGTACGTATCCTTCGTCAGGCAGGGTCACAGACTGTTTATCTTCTTGCACCATTCTATCTGCTTCTCCATAGCCATGAATATGATTTGATAGTTGATGAGGTTCATGGAATTCCTTTTTTTTCTCCTTTATGTACCAGTAAACCGATCATTGTATTTATACATGAAATCGCTGGGGACATATGGAATTTTATGTATAACCCTCCCATATCCTGGATCGGGAAGCATATGGAAGAATGGTATCTTCGGTTATATCGCAAGAAATTGTTTTGGACAGATGCAGAATCTACCGGTCATGAGCTTATGGAGCGGGGAATCAAACGGAATCAAATCACGGTCATTCATTGTCCGATTCCGAATTTTACCCGCCACATAGCGTTACAAGTTCATGTAAAAAAAGAAAAAGTACCGACATTCATTTTCGTTAGCCGTGTGGTAAAAATGAAAGGCATAGAAGAAGTGGTAAAAGCGTTCGCATTTGTTCAAAAAGAATTACCCTTAGCCAAATTATGGATTGTAGGCGGCGGAGAAGATCGATATGTAAAAAAAATTGTATCGATGATCCGTGAATACGGTATATATGAAAAAGTAACATGGTTTGGTAAGTTGAATGAAAAAGAAAAACTTATACGAATGGCGAAAGCGCATATTCTGTTACATGCTTCGGTAAAAGAAGGGTGGGGATTGGTAGTATTAGAAGCAGGCTTTTTATATACTCCATCGGTTGTTTATAACGTTGCCGGACTTCGTGATGTCGTACGTGACGGACATACCGGAATTGTTATTACTGATAATTCACCTATAGAGTTAGCCCGTGCTTCGCTACATCTGTATCAGGATAGAGAGATATATAAAAAATACCAAACAAATGCTCATACATGGGCTGAATCGTTGACGTGGACCGATGCAGGGAAAAAAAGTGATGCGTTTTTAAAAGAGGCAGTCAGGCAAGTCTTATGAAAAAATTATCTGTTATTTTGATATTGTTACTGATTTTAACAATCGGCGGACTGTTACGTTACAAAAACCTTTACATATGGCCCAGGGAAGGTGCGACGTTTGATGAATTTGCATGGTCCTATTTAGGAATAAGTTTGCTTACCGAAGGCGTGCCTGTTTCGTGGTCTCCGCATCCTCAATATAAAGATGTAACCTTTTATCAGAATCCTGATCATACACTTTTTCGTCTTGTGCGCCCTTATCTTGAGCATCCGCCCTTTTTCGGTCTGATTGCTGGCATGTCCAATATGCTATTCGGGGTTCGGGATTTTGATGATGTGGAAATTCCAACCATTCGTCCGCTTGCTTTTGTCCTTGGTATATTTAGTATTGCTGCGGTATTTTTCTTTGCTGCAAGTTTTTATGGATCAACAACAGGGATTATAAGTGCGGGAATTTACTCTATATTTCCGTCTATAGCTATCGGATCACGCATTTTACAGAATGAAAATTTTTTTATACCGTTATTTCTTACAAGTCTTGGTTTGGCAAAATTGTATGTGGACAAAAAAAATAAGACGTATCTCATTTTAGTTTTTATCCTCTCTTTTTTATTACCTCTTTCGAAAGTTCCATGGATATCCGCGCCGCTTGCCTCTGCACTGTATTTTTTTTCTCATAAGAAGAAGAAAGAAGGATTCGGTGTCATTGCCATGGCGGCATTGAGTATTACCGCTTTTTGTTTCTATGGAATGGCATACGGAAGAGAAGTTTTTTTTGGATTATGGAAACTTCAGCTGAACCGATATCAATTAAGCTTCGGAAGTTTCTTTAAAATATTTCAGGATCCGCTTCTTACAGACAGATCGTTTCTTGACGGATGGGTTTATATGGGATGGATCGTTCTTTTTGTCGTAATATCCGCTAACTACAAAAGACACATTGGCATCATCGTTGGATTTCTGTCCTATCTTCTGGTGTTTCTTTTTGCAATACCCAGCGAATTGGGTCACGGATGGTACCGGTATCCGTTCTATCCGTTTTTTGCGGTTTCATTTGCTGTCTTTTTGAAAGAAGGAATCGGTAAAATACCGCATATTATGTGCCCTGTTTTAACGCTTTTAGGATTATCCCTTTTTGAAATGGTTTGGGTTCCGGTTTTTGGTTTTTCATTTGTTATTCATCGGATGTGGCTTTTTTTATGCGCGTGTATCAGTCTTCCGGTATTTATTAAAGGAAACTGGAGCAAACGGATTGGAATTGTTGCCACGTATGCCACACTTGTCATTATCAGCATTCTATCGGCATTTGCGATACTTCAATACAACGAACAGTAATGATTCGCTGATATGTATGATTATTAAAAAAATGAGATTGATAGCCAAGAGTGATATTCCTACACTGTTTCTGACTTTCATATGCATAGGAATTTTTATCGGTCACATGCTATATATTTCAAAAACCAGACAGTATCCGCAGTGGGACGAGCACCATTACGTGGGATTATCCAGAACATTTTACTCTCTACTGCGGTCTCCTTCTCCGGATCTATGGGCGAGACTTATGAAGGCCAGTGACTACAGGCAACCGCTCTATCCTCTCATAAGTGCAATCGTCCTTACGATCACCGGGCCGGAACAAAGCTATTTTGTCTCTCTTCTTGTAAACGGAATATACTTTATCGTGACACTTTTGGCTATCTACTTTATTGTAAAAGAATTTGGTAATACGCGAAGCGCTGTTCTTGCCTCTCTGATTTTTGCAGGAATGGGATTTCCTCTCTTTTATATGCATTTTGCTTATTCTGAAACGGCAACAACCATGTGGGTTTCCTTATCGATGCTGTTTCTTTTAAAAAGTAACGGATTTTTAAACAGACGGATGAGCGTTTATGCAGCCCTTATGTTTGTTGGAGGATCCCTGACGCGATGGGTAGCACCGATATTCATTTCAGGAGCAATACTATGGGAATTGTCTATCCTTGTTGTTTCATGGAAAAAAGAAAGAAAAAGTCAAAAGATAATTCGGTTATCAAATGCATTTATTTTCATAATTCTATCAGTTATGTTGTCCTTGTTTCTTTATTACATTCCCAATATTTCTCTGTTTTTCGATTATGTTCGAAGGAACAGTATAAACAGCTCGGCATGGGTAACAGCATACAAAGGGATTGAATACGCAAATCCCTGGTCTGTCAAAACGCTCGTGTACTACCTAAACATTATTTCCCAAAATACAGTTTTCTATTTTATGTTGTTCCTCCTGGGATGCGGGTTCTGTTTTTTCCGGATTACAAAATACGGCGGATTGCTCCTAAGTTTCATGATTCCGTACATTGTTTTTTCCGCGGCGTTTTTGTGGAAAGATGATCGGTTTATTGTTCCTCTTTATCCGATTATCGCCGTGCTTTCCGGGATTTGGCTGACAGGCATTAAAGCTCCTCGTCTTTATTGGACGCTATTTATTCTCATAAGCACATTCAGTGTCATGAGTTATTTCGGGTGTCTGTGGGGGATAGGAATTATGGGAAAACAGGGGCTCAAGGATATCGTTCTCCCTTCTTTTATCCAGCATCCGCGAAGGATTTATCTTACATCCATGGTCTGGCCTCCGGTAAAAGAGTATATTCACGCAAACAGTGTCGTGTCAATAATTGCAAAAGACAGCAGGGAGAAGCCAACAAAGGTGTCGGTCTTGATTGTCCATGAGCCTCTGACTAATGCACTCTATTCCATTGAACACTATTTGACAAACGGAGTATTTCTTTTTTCCTATGTATCCAGCATTGGAACGTTCAATATGATGGATTTTTTAAATAAAGATTACATTATTGCCAGAAACGTATCATCACCTGTTGACGGGGTATCTTCTGGTTGTTTTCATGAAATTTTGGATGTTTATCCCCATGCATACCAAGCAATCGGTGAAGTGATAGTACCAAGTGACGGGAGCGTTGTGGTAATCTATAGGAGAAATCAGATTATATCACCTGAGATGATAAACCGAGCCGGGGAGAGGCCTGTCAGAAGTAAACACGAGTTATGAAAATGATATGGTGGTTTATTTTTCGTTCTTTGGAACTTGATTGGCAGTTTTGTCTGCTTCACCTTCCTGATACTCTAAAATTAGAGTTTCTCCTAAAAAAATACTATCTCCTTGTGGTGCTATCCATAAAAAAGATCATCAATATGCCGATATCGGGAAAGATACACATCTTCGGACGAACCTATCACTTTAACGACCAATTCGGAATTTCCTTTCTTCAGAGCGTTTACGTGGATAATGCGTTTATGGAAGGATATATAAAAAAAGGGAGTACGATTATAGATATTGGCGCGAATATCGGTCAGTTTAATTTTTTTTCTTATAGCTACCTCTCTGCCAAGCATGTTTGCAGTGTCGAACCGATAGAAGAAGCATACAGGTTCCTGAAAAAAAATGATCCTTCATCCGTTCATCTGGCAGTAGGGATTTCGAAAACCATGAAGATGCATATTCCCCAAACAACGCTTCTGTCATCTTTTTTTCCCTATTCAGATAAGGATAGGATTGAGGTTGTTCCGGGAATGAGATTAGATGATATTGATTGTGTAAGAAAGACCAACATTATCGACCTATTGAAAATCGATACCGAAGGAAGCGAATACACCGTTCTCATATCAGCTAAACAGACGCTGAAGAAATGCCGTTATGTATTGATAGAAGCCAGTTTGCACAGGCCGAATTCCGGGGATTTGGGAAAAGTCATTTCTTATCTAACACATTTTCGACATCCGTTTATTATTGAACGTATCGGGCGGCAATATGAAGAAGAAGGAAAGATAACTTCTGTTGATATTCTGTTTAAGCAAAAAAGCGCCTATGCTACAGATTATGAGAGATAAATGCGTGGTTTCCGTTATTATTCCTGCTAGGAATGAGGAGTCCCATATCAGGGCTTGCATACGCAGCGTCCATAAGCAAACATATGCTCATGTAGAGACAGTTGTCGTAGATAATGCCTCAACGGACGCGACAAAGGCAATTGCGAAAAAGCTGGGTGCGCGAGTCTATGATAAAGGTCCGGAACGGTCTGCCCAACGGAATTTCGGAGTCTCAAAAGCAACGGGAACGTATTTTGTTTTTATTGATGCGGATATGGAACTGACACCAAAAGTCATAGAGGAGTGTGTAGAAGCAATGCAAAAATCCCAAAAAGGAACCGCTCCCTACCAGGCAATGGTTATCCCGGAGAAGTCAAAAGGCAAGAATTTTTTAGCTAAGTGCAAAGCATTAGAAAGGACGTATTATGAAGGAGTGGAATGGATTGAGGCAGCCCGGTTCTATAAAAGAAGCGCATTTATCCGTCTTGGCGGATATGACGAGACGCTTACAGGCCCGGAAGATTTTGATCTCCCTCAAAAACTGAAAGCATCATATGGACATGCTGCGATAGGAAGAATATCTGCGTATATCATCCATAACGAAGACAACATTTCTTTATGGGCTCTTTTGAAAAAGAAATATTACTATGGTAAGCGTATGTATGCGTATAGCCGGAAGACAGAAAACCGTTTCATAAGCCTGCGGCAGGCAAATCTATTCTCCCGCTTATCCTTGTTTTTTTCCGATTCAGATCGGCTCTTCAAACAACCAGCAATCGGAGTAGGTATGCTCGTCATGAAAATCATGGAAACCACCGCGCTTTTTCTGGGATATATAAGGGGGAGATTTGCATGAAAAAGGGATTGGTCTCCATTGTTATCGTAAACTGGAATGGCATGAAATGGCTTCATGGCTGTTTTACGTCTTTGCATACACAGGACTATAAGCAGTTTGAAATTATTTTCGTTGACAACAATTCCGATGATATATCATGCGAGTGGGTCAAAAAGCACTATCCAAAGACTACCATCATTCAAAATAGTGAAAACGTGGGATTCTCCAATGCCAATAACATCGGATACCAAAAGACAAAAGGGGAATATATCTTATTTTTGAATAATGACGTAAAAGTTACGGAAGCATTTTTGTCGGAGCTTGTGAAAGAGATGGCAGAAGATGCATCAGTTGGCGGAGCACAAAGCAAAATTTTGCTTATGGACAAACCGGATACGCTGGACAGCATCGGAGCATTTCTTACACCAACGGGATTTTTATATCATTACGGATTCGGACAAAAAGATATAAAAAAATTTGACAGAAGAATCTGCCTTTATACAGCCAAAGGAGCATGCATGCTATTTAGGAAACAGGTTTTGGATGCTGTTTTAGTTGATGGAAATGTTTTTGACCCATCATATTTTGCCTATTTTGAGGAGACAGATCTATGCCACCGCATCTGGCTGTCAGGATACAGCATTATCTATGTGCACGCGTCCGTTGTGTTTCATAAAATGGGAGCAACCAGTAGCTCCATGAACAGCGCATTTATTCAGTACCACTCATTTAAAAATCGGATCAGTTCCTACCTTAAGAATCTTGGGATCAAAGCGCTTCTTATGATAGTGCCGATTCATGTGTTTTTATGTATTGGTTTTGCTTTATATTCATTTCTTCGGGGAAGGTTGCAGTTTAGCTGGTCTATTATAAAAGCGATACTGTGGAATATACGAAATTGTAAAAAAACGCTACAAATGAGACGCTACATACAGGCACACATAAGGAGCATGTCGGATGAATTGCTGTTCAGAAAGATAATGAGATACCCACGTATTTCGTATTATGTTTCATTCGTGCGTGATAGGAAATTATGAGAAAAAATCGGATAACTAAAAAATTTCAAAAAATAATTCCATTCGCCTCAATTGCGCTATCTCTTTTTGCATTCGCTATCGCATTTAAGGATTTGCCGCGCATATATTTTTTGAATGACGAATGGACACAGATGGGAAGCGTATTTGCAAATGGATTATTTGCCGGCATCAGTCCTAATATTCTCCTGCAGGTTACTGGAAGGTTCCGGTTTATCGGGTCTCTGATAAATAACGTATTTTTCTACTATTTTCCGGGAAACGCGACTCCTTTTGTGATATTTGGCTATGCTGTCGGATCGATAAATATCATTCTTGCCTATTTTGTAGTCAAAAAAATGACAAAAAACTCTCTCTTGTCACTTCTTTGCATCTTGTCAGTTGCCGTGCCAACTTCCGGTCAGCAGGCAATCTCATGGTTTGGTGCAGTCGTACAGACAACTTTAAGTAGCACGATGGTGTATCTGGCATTTATCATCCGTCCGCCCACTCTCGCCGTCGGAAAGAAAGTTCTCATCCTTCTTTCTTTTGTATTTCTCTATATTGCGTTTCTTTTCAAAAACAGCTGTATTTTCGTTTTGCCGCTCCTTTTGTTTTCTCCGTATTTTTTTTCCAAGAATAAAATAGACATTTTACGGTTTTTTAGAAAATATGCAGGAATTTTTGCGTTATTTATTTTTTTTGTTGCGTGGAACATGTATCTCCTATTTCAGTTTAAAAGCATTGCAGAAATGGCAACAGCAACACAGATTCTTATCAGAATTATATTCAACAGCGTTTGGTACCCGTTCATCAGCATTTCCCATATGATGATATCTCCCCGAACCCTCTTTCGCACAAGTGAACATTTTGGCGTGTTTCTCTATCAATTCCTGGGGGTTGCGGCAAATAAGGATATCATCGTCGTGACCATACTGTCCGATATGATATCAACACTTCTTTCTTTTATTCTTATTGGGGGGTTTTTACTCGTTTACTTAAAAATGAAACAGAGGAGGAGACTTTTAGTATTCGGACTTCTCTGGTATGTCTTATCATTCTTACCGATGGCAATGTATCTTCCTGAAAGGAATTCTTCCTTTTTAGAATCACGGTATCTCTATTATTCTATTTTCGGGTTCGGACTCATATTCGGGGTGGGTGTGGAATACGTCTCTGTTATTCTTCGGCGGTTCTTTGGCGTCATGCCGTCGATATGTATTGTAGCATTTATATTATTGTTTTTTTACTGGAAACAGATCAGTTTTGTTCAGAGGGATGTCTATGAGAATGTTCTTTATTCAATGGATATACAGAAGCTGATTGTAGACATGAATCGTATCGTGCCGATGCTCTCTGAGAAACCGATTTTCTATATTTCCGGGGATAGAAATTTTTTCTACCAGAATAATGTCGTTCCCTTTCAATATGGGACAGGATTTATGATCATGATGGCATTCAGAGAAAGGAATGAGATTCCCAGACAACTCATCCGTGAAAAATATTTAAGCCGGTTTTTAGAAGAAGGGTATAAGGAAATCGGTGGAGAGGGATTTGGGTATTTTTGGCAAAAGGAGTCGCTTTGTAATCTTTTTCATAAAGATCGCGCTTTACGGACAGATCAGGTTATCGGATTATACTATTTCGGAAATGAAAGAAAACTTATCGATATCACAGGCGATATCAGGAAAGAAATTGACATGAGATGTATTAATTAGAATTAGTATCAAAACCTCATTTATTGTCATTGCGAGGAGTGCAACGACGAAGCAATCTCTATAATTCTAAAGATTGCTTCGCTTTACTTCGTTTCGCTCGCAATGACGTGACAAACCATCAGGTTTTGTTATTGATTCTAATCTCTGCATGTATATATGAGGAAAAAACCTTATACCATAGTATCTGTATTTGAAATGCTTCTTATCATAGGTTTTGCCCTCTTCGCATTTCGCGATCTCCCATTTACGTTTTACCAGCAGGATGAATGGGTTTCATTGGGACTTGCGAAGATTGGAGGAATCGAGGTCGAATTGTCAGTATTTCCGTTGCACCTGCTTCTGGTTGGTTTAAATCGTCCGTTTTCCACTGTTCTCAAGTATTCATTGTTTCATATGTTCGGCACGAATGTTCTGCCCTGGGCAGTATTTGCACTTTTTGTTCATAGTATAAATGGATTATTGGTTCGTAAAATAGCACGACTTCTTGGCATTCCCCATATCTTTGCAACCGTTGCTGGATTATCTTATGCTGTGTGCTATGCAAGTCATCAGTCGGTATCATGGCTGGCAACGTCATTTACCGCTCTTCCCTCGCTTTTTTTTATGCTTCTGTCAATTGTCCTTGCTTTGAAGAAGAAGAGAATATGGTGTATTGTCTGCGCGGTTATTTCATACTACTTTAAGGAATCAAGCATTGCCTGGATGCCTCTTCTTCCCATATTTACTGCACCTAAGCGGGACCTGGGTGGATTGAAAGATGAATTCATACGATATACAAGTCTTTTTATATTCATTGTTTTCATTATCATTGTACGGATTGCAGATATATTTATACATGGATGGAAAAGTCAGCTTGCAGTAACAGAATCAAGCGGAACTCCGATGATAGGGATACTAATAAATGCGTTTCTGTATCCCCTTATATCTTTCAGTGAAACATTTATTCCTCTTCCTGTTATGCGTTTTATATCTACTATTGTTTTTTCGTCCCGCTATGAACGCCTCATACATATTGAAAATATTCATGTGGTGCAGGAGTTGATGATGACTGACATTGTCGGTCTTTGGTGTACGCTTCTTTTGTTTATTGGAATGAGCAGTGTTTTATTTTTTGGGAAAAAATACCGCTTTGCTATCCTGATTTCATTCCTGCTTCTTGTAGTGTCGTTTATTCCGTTTTCTTTAGTAAATCGAAACGGTGAATATCTCGATTCCCGATATTTTTCTTTCGCGGCAGCAGCCGGCGGATTATTAATCTCGGGCTTAATAGCCTCAATTGTTGAATTAAGTCATAAAAATAAAAATTTACGATTATTAGTTATAGTCTGTATTTCCTTATTTACTGTTGGGTATCTCTATAAACAAAGTGTATATATTATCCGCGATATACGGCATCAGAAAATTATCGGAGAAGAGCGGAAGAATATGCTTCAGTCTGTCCGGGTCATATACCCGGATCTTCCCGAAAAACCCGTATTGTATGCAACGGGAAGCGCAGAAAGCTTTTATGGCGTATCCGGCATGAGACTGCCTCTCCAGCAGGGGCCCGGTTTCACATTTATGGTTCTCTTTTACGATACAGGAAAAATTCCAAAAAAATTAATATATGATATGTCATTTTGGGGAATGCTTGAGCAAGGCTATTTTGAAGACGGAGGTCAAGGATTTGGATATTATCATTCACTTGATTTGCTTAAAAAAGACTCGTGTAATAATAAATTCAACTCTGATCAGATTCGTGGATTTTACTATGATTCTACGGATCATAAGGTCATTGATATAACAAACGATGTTGTTTTGAGAATTAGGAATTGTATGAAGTAGCACGTACCTTCGTAAAATATGCACCATTTTGCTATAATAGCTTGAGTTACAAAATAGAGAATGACTTTTTTGGCTGTTCTACCTTGTCATTCCTCCCGAAAGCAGGAATCTAGGCAATTGTTCTCTGGATTCCGGATCCCGACTTCGCCAAGGCTTTGCCGGGCGAGGCAAGTCCGGAATGACAAAAAATAGCTTTATTTATTTCGTAATTCAGGTTATAAATAAATTATTATTATGAAAACAGTTATTCTGTGCGGCGGAATAGGATATCGCCTGAAAGAGGAAACAGAATTTAAGCCAAAACCAATGGTTTTTATTGGAAACAAACCGATCCTCTGGCACATTATGAAAATCTATTCCCATTACGGATGTAATGACTTTATCATTGCATTGGGATATAAGGGTGAATATATAAAGGATTATTTCCTCAATCAGAAATATTTTATTCATGATTTTACGTTATCGACAAAAACAGGGTATGCCAAAATTTACAGAGATACAACCGACGGGAAACGCATTGATGATTTTAAAATTACGTTTGTTGACACGGGACTTGATACTCTTCCCGGAGAACGGATTCTAAGGATAAAGGATTATATTCCAAACAATGAAGATTTTATGGTTACCTACGGAGACGGTGTGGGGGATATAGATGTTAAGGAATTGGTCTCATTTCATAAAAAACAAAAAACTACAGGTACTATCACGGGAGTGTACCCCCGGAGCAAATACGGATTAGTTCATATCAATAGATGGAATGTCATTACTGAATTTATAGAAAAACCGGTGCTTCGGGATTGGGTGAATGGCGGATTCATGATTTTCCAATATAGTTTTTTCGATTACCTTAAAAAGGGGGAAATGGAACACCAGGCATTGAAACGTCTCATAAAAAAACGTGAATTGTCTCTGTATATCCATAGAGGATTTTGGCATTCTATGGACACCTATGCAGACGTGGAGCGGTTAAACTCTCTATGGAAAGAACAGTCTCCTCCCTGGAAAATATGGAACGATTAGAACCCCTCCGTGTACTGGTTACCGGCGGAGCAGGATTCATCGGGGCTCATCTCGTAGAACTGCTAGTACGAAAAAAATATGACGTTACCGTCATAGATATTCAAAACCCCTGCAAATCGTATTTTTTTCTGAAATCATTAGACAAGAAAACAAATTATCAAATTATAGATATAACAAAAAGAGAAAAAGTTGAAGCAGTATTTGCGTCAGTTAGTCCAACGTATGTTATCCATCTGGCGGCTCTTCCGATAGTCCAGGAAGCGTATGATAATCCCTATGATGTTTTTAAAACAAACATTATGGGTACTGTGCATGTGCTGGAGGCATGCAGGCGTACAGCCGGTATACAAGGTATTCTTGTAGCTTCTTCTGACAAAGCATACGGAAAGACAACCAAACCGTATACGGAAGAATCCCCCCTGAAAGGTGATCATCCATATGATGTATCCAAATCCTGCACGGATCTCATAGCCCAGACGTATGGAAAAACATATGGATTACCGGTTATCGTTACGCGGTTTGGCAACGTGTTTGGAGAAGGAGACATACATTTTGATAGGATTATTCCCGGAATATGTAAAGCGCTGATTACAAACTCCGTACTTGAGGTTCGAAGCGATGGAACATATATACGGGATTATGTTTATGTTAAAGATATAGCTCTGGCTACAGCATTTCTAATCCGGCATATGAAGAGAACAGCAGGTCAGGCTTTTAATATATCATCTGACAATAATTTTTCTGTCCTAGATTTGATAAAAAACACTGAAAAAATTCTAAAGAAGCACATACACTACACAATTCTCAATTCAGCAAAAAGTGAAATTCCATATCAGCACCTGAATGATAACAAAATAAGGGCGTTGGGATGGAAAAATACGCATTCATTGAGAAGGGGTTTGCAACAAACATATGTGTGGTATAAAAAGACTCAATCGTACCGGTAATGACGTACGTGAATTCTAAATAGATTTTATTGACAATTTATCTTCATCGGATAGATAGGGATACATATCATCTATCGGCAGAGAAACAATTTTTCCGGTTTCAAGTTCTTTTGATGATACGGTAATGTGGTCCTGCCAATATGGCAGGATGCAATCACAGATGACTGCACCTTTACAGGTTAAAACCCTTTTAATAGTTTTGTGAAGGTCCTTTTTGAATTCTATGCAGAAATACTTCAAACCATACGCCTGGGCTATTTTTTCTGTATTTGGGAAAGAGACACCGGTTTCTGGTCCTTCACCGATCAAACGCTTATTAAAAAAAATTTTTTGGGTCGTCCGAATAGCCAGATACCCGTGATTGTTCATAATAAATATCTTTACAGGTATTTTATTGTGCGTAATAGCAGCCAACTCGTGGATATTCATCTGAAATGATCCATCTCCGGTGATGCAGATTATCCGCGCATGGCGATCAGCTGCCCAAACACCAATTATTGCCGGCAGATTGTATCCCATAGTGAGAGTGGCTCCCGGAAGAATCAGCCTTTGATCTTTTTTAATTTTTATTGTCTGAGTAGATACATAGGCTGTAATTCCTGCATCGGTAATAAAAACATCATTCGGTTTGGATTGGTTGGAAATTTCGTGAATTGCATCATACATATTTATCTCTTGTGTTTTATCAGTTGAGACTGTTGCATATTTTAAAGCATATGATTTCTTAATATTCTGACAATAATGTATCCATGTGTCTTTAATAGAAGATTTGTTTAGACACGCGTTTAATTTTTTTAGGAACTGTTTGACATCGCTGTGTATAAATAAATCTATAGTAATCGTCTTTTTCTTATGTTCGCTTTCGTCTATGTCCACAACAATTTTATAGGCATTCGGTGCCCACGTGTCATACTCGTGTCCGATAAACGGTACTGCCAAGCGGCTCCCCAAAGATATGATAAGATCGCTCTGTTGAATGACGATATTGGCGGCGCGGTCGCCTTTTGTGCCTCCGTGGCCGACATAATATGGGTTATCGTATTCAAGAATATCAATACCCATATCAGGACAGACGACGGGTATTTTTGATTTGTTTATAAACGCCCGGAATTCATTTCTTGTTTTTGCCAGTTTTATGCCGCCGCCGGCTATAATGAGAGGTTTTTTTGATTTACGTAGCAAAGAAATAATTTTTTTAATGTGTTCATCTGTTACACCATTGTGCATCTGTTGCGGAATCGTAAACATGGTACGGTGTTGGGGTAATGAGGAAGAAGCCACGTCAGAAGGAATATCCAGCCATACCGGCCCAGGGCGACCGGAAAGAGCTACATAATAGGCTTTATCTAAATGGTATTGTACGTCTTCCGGTTTTTCCACAATAGCTGCGTACTTAGTGAGATGTTTGACGACCGGAATAATGTCCACTTCCTGAATCCCAAACTGTCTTAATCCAGTAATCCCTGAATACGCAATCATTTGAGATTTTTTTGTTTGGCTGGAGATGAAAATAACAGGAATTGAATTTTGGTAGGCCTCCATAAGGCCGGTAATGGCATTCGTGCTTCCGGGTCCTGAGGTGATCATAGCCGCGCCAATGTGGCCCTTCGTTTTTGCATACGCTTCAGCTGCCATGGCGGAAGCCTGTTCATGATGATTGCATATATATGTGATTTTCTTATGCAGTGCTACCGCATCGTTCAGAAACATTGCTCCGCCTCCGGCAACGGTAAAAATAGTGTCGGTTCCATGCCGGTATATGTAATCAATAATGTAGTCAGCAACGCGGGAATACATAAAATTACGTAACAGTGGTATTATCCTTAAACACAAAGGATAAATCAATAATAGAAGGTAGTATGTGCCAGTTGCATATCTCTTAGAGATAGAATATGAAAAAAATCTAAATCGATTGTGATAAAATAAAAACGCTTTTCTGGACGATGACTGGAGAAACTTGCCAGGTTGTAAGATTATGAACATACTCATTACGGGTTCCACCGGATTTATTGGAACACATCTGAAAACTGCCCTTTCTCAAAAATATACATTACTAACTCCGAATCACAGACAATTAGATTTGCTTGATGAAAAGAAGGTGCAATCCTATTTTTTAATAAATAAAGTCGATATCGTCATTCATTGCGCCGTAGTTGGAAGCAACGGACCTCATTTATTTGTTAAAGGTATGTTTTATGATAATATCTGTATTTTTTTTAATCTTGCTCGGTGCAGAAAATATTATCAACGGTTGATTCATATCGGATCGGGCGCTGTGTACGACAAGAGGCATCCGATAGTCAACATCAAGGAAAAAGATTTTGGGAAGCAAATTCCCAACGATGAATACGGGTTGTATAAATACATATGTTCAAACTACATTCATCAAACCGATAACATGATAGACCTTCGGATTTTTGGAATTTTTGGAGAGGGGGAAAATTATCAACACCGATTTATTTCAAATGCATTATGCAGATATATCCATGGGTTACCAATCACGATGAAGCAGGATGTCTATTTTGACTATATGGATGTTCAGGATTTGGCACCCATAATTGATCATTTTATTAAAAATAAGCCTGCATACAGAGCATACAATATCGGAACCGGAAAGAAGATTAATCTCATGACGATTGCCAAAACAATCACGAGATTGGGGAAAGAAAAGCATATGATTTATGTTAAGAAAAAGGAGTTAGCAAATGAATATACGTGCGATATCACGAGATTGAAAAATGAAATGCCACAGATAACTTTTACGCCTTTTTATCAATCACTGCTTCGATTGCATGCATGGTACAAGAAACAGAAAAATACCATACAAAAAGATGAATTATAGATTCACACTACCCATGAGTAATCCTTCCATTGCAATTATCACCAATACGTTTAATCCAAACATCGCAGTGTTTACCAGATGTCTTGAGGCTGTACGCAAACAACGGTATAAGGGGCTATTCCGGCATTATATATTGGACGGAGGAAGCCATAAAAAGGTGCTTGCCGTCGCACGTCAATATCACCCCCGGATATTATCTTTTATAAATGATCAGAATGAAGGATTAGGTCGTTATTACCGGGCTTTATCATATATCAAGGAAGACATCGTTTTGATTTTACAATCGGACAACATAATGACTTCGTCAAGTTGGCTGACTGACATGGTGGCTCCTTTTAAGGAAAAAGATGTTTTTTCGACGTTTTCCATGCACAATGGATACGATCCGTCTGATGATATTCTTACGAAATACTTTGCATTAATCGGATCCCCCGATCCGACACTGTACTATTTGAAAAAGTCAGATAAAATCCGCATGGATCAGATGAAATATGATAAAGGGGAAATAATAAAAGATACACAAAAATATACTATAGTCCGGTTCACTGAAGATAACCAGCCTGTTATGGGAGATAATGGATGTATGATACGCGCTGAAGTTTTTAGGAAAGTGGTCCGAAAAGGGAAGCCGTTCTACCATACAGACGGATATAGAGAGCTTCTTTGTATGGGGTATGATACAGTAGGCGTCGTAAAAAACAGCATCATTCATGTTTCCCGCCCGAATATTATGGATCAGGTAATAAGGCGGGTGGAGGTAAAAAAGTATTTTACGGATACCCTGAAGGGAAAACGGAGATATTTAGTCTATAACTCCCATTCCCCCAAAGACCGCCGCAACTTAACTGCATTTATAGTATTTTCTCTAACAATCATTCAACCCTTATATATAAGCGTGAAGGGATTTATATCAAAACCTGATATCGCGTGGTTTCTCCATCCGATTATGTCTCTCCTCATGGTATTTGGATATAGCTGGTCGGAAATGAAACGTTTATCCATGCGAACAAAAAAAATATGAGAAAACAACTGATATCCATCGGCATTTCTTGTTATAACGAGGAAGAAAATGTTGGTGAGGCATACCGCAGGCTGCGAAAGATCATTCGTGGAATAAAAAAGTATGATTTCGAATACATATTTGTCGATAACGGCAGCCTTGATAAAACAAGAATCGAAATTCATCGCCTGGTACAGAAAGATCGTGCGGTGAGAGGTGTTTTTCTTTCCAGAAATTTCGGCCCCGAAGCATCTTCTCAGGCCAGCTTTGATTTTACTAAGGGCGATGCGGTTATTTGGTACCCCTGCGACCTTCAGGAGCCGGAAGAATTGCTGCCAACATTTATCAAGAAATGGGAAGAGGGATACGATAGCATTATAGGTATTTATACGAAGCTCGAAGATCCGATGCTTATCGTGTTTTTACGAAAAGCTTTTTATAAAATTATGAGAATCATCTCAAACGTAAATATTCCGATTAATAGCAGCGGATTTGGCTTATATACCAGGAGAGTCGTTAATGCCATGATGCATCTGCCCGAAAAATACCGTTTTGCCCGGGGGATTCGCGCTTGGGTTGGTTTCTCGACAGCCTATATACCGTATGAACGGAAAAAAAGGATACACGGGAAAAGTTCATACTCGCTCATATCATATTTCCAGCACGCCCAACGGAGTGTATTCGGGTTTTCCTATCTTCCTCTTGATCTGTTAATATGGTTTGGATTGATATTGGTATTTTTATCTTTTCTATTTATTATCATATATATTCTTTTCTTTTTTCTCTTTGGAAATCCGATAAAGGGAGCAGTAACCATATTGGTGAGTATAGTTTTTTTCGGCGGAGTGAATCTTCTGGCATTATCCATTATCGGTAAATATATTCAGGTGATTGTAGAGGAGACCAAGTCCAGACCAACATATATAGTGGAAAAGACAGAAAAAAGAGGATACATATGTCCATAGGACAACTGAAAAAGATAGCTATAGAAATCCGAAAACAAATTCTTATGATGAGTTTCCGGGCTCAAAGCGCCCACACGGGAGGAGCGCTGTCATGTGTCGAAATACTGGTTGCCCTCTATTTCCGTGTTATGCGCGTATTTCCAAAAGATCCTTCCAACGACAACCGAGACCGTTTGATTTTCAGCAAGGCACACGATGCGAAAGCATTGTACGCGGTTCTTTCCCAGCGGGGGTTTTTTGACAGACGGGTGTTAGATGGGTATGAGATGGACAGCGGCTTGCTCGCCGGTCATTCCACGAGGAATGTGAGTTTTGGTATCGAAGCGTCGGCGGGGTCCCTTGGTCACGGGCTAGCAATGGCAGCAGGAGTTGCTCTTGCCGGAAAACAACGCAGGAAACAATGGAAAGTGTACGCAATCCTTTCTGACGGTGAGTGCGACGAGGGATCCACATGGGAAGCGGTTCTGTTTGCCAGACAGCACAAGCTCGACAACCTCATTGCTGTCGTTGATTACAATAAGCTTCAGGGATTCGGATATACGAAAAACGTCCTTGACCTGGAGCCGTTTGCTGAGAAATGGGAAGCATTCGGCTGGGAAGCCCGAGAGGTTGACGGTCATAACTTTACACAGCTCGTTGACGCTTTCACTTCCGTTCCTTTCACCAAAGGGAATCCGTCAGTTATCATCGCGCATACAATAAAAGGGCGGGGAGGAGTCGCAAAACACGTCAATCAGATTTCATCACAGTATAAACCTCCTACGGAAGATGAATATAAAGAAGTAATGGAAATATTAGACAGAGGTTCGTAAATACTCCCATGAGAAATACATTTGCCGCGACGCTTTTGGAAGAAGCCAAAAAGGACAATCGGATTATTCTCCTAACAGGAGATCTGGGGTTTTCCGCATTCGAGAACTTTATGCGGGAACTTCCGAAACAGTATCTCAATGCCGGGGTTGCGGAACAGAATATGACCGGCGTTGCTGCCGGTTTAGCGATGGAAGGATATAAACCGGTTATATATTCCATTGTTCCCTTTGTGACAATGCGCAATTTTGAACAAATCAGGAACGACATCTGTTATCAGAATCTCAATGTAAAGATAGTCGGCGTTGGAGCAGGATTTTCCTACGGACCATACGGCCACACACACCATAGTCTTGAAGATATCGGCATTTTAAGAACACTTCCTGATATGACTATTATTGCTCCCGGAGATCCTACGGAAGTTCATCTCGCAACGAGAGCAATGCTGACAACGAACACACCAGTGTATTTTCGTTTAGGCAAAGCCGGAGAAAAAATTCTTTACAACAAAGAACCGCGTTTTCGGATCGGGAAAGGGATCATTCTGCAGGATGGATCCGATGCAACTATTGTTGCAACCTCCACGCTTGTTTCTCGGGCATTGGAAGCGGCAGCGCTGCTTGCAAAAAAGAGCTGCTCGGTGCGCGTCATCAGCATGCATACAATAAAGCCGATTGATGCTCCTCTTATTCTCGAGAGTGCGAAAAAAACACATGCAGTCATTACCCTTGAGGATCATAGCATTATCGGAGGTTTGGGCAGTGCGGTGAGCGAAGTGCTTGCAGAGTCATCGCTGGGAACGCCCTTTCAGCGCATGGGTGTCCCTGATAGGTTTACGGAAAAAATCGGTTTGCAGGAATATATGCATGATCAAAACGGTTTATCTGTTCATTTGATAGCTTCAGCAGTCATAAAGCTGCTATTTCAACGAAAACCCACATGAAGCTTTTGACAAAACTTCTATCACACAGAAAGAACATTCTTCCATACGTTTTTTTTGCCTGCCTGTCACTGGCTCCTTTTTTCTGGAAAAGCTCCAATGCGATATACCCCCTCGCAGGGAGCTGTGATTTTTCTTCTCCGGTTGACCTTGCATATGAGATTGGAAACCACCTGTTTGTCTATGATCCGCTCCATACGGCAGGGTATGAAAGCACGCCTCAATTATCAACGCTTTTTCCCTACCATGTGATTATGTGGGTTTTATCCCAGCTTCATGTGTCTCCTCATTTCAGCGTTCTTTTTTTTATCAGCCTTCTTCTTTTCCTGTCGCAGGTATCAATGTTTCAGTTTCTTCAGGAATATTTGGTTCATTCGTTGAATTTAAAAAAGCATAGAACATTCTTTTGGTCTTTCATCGGAGCGGAGCTTTATGGATTTTCACCATACCCGATAGGTCTTATTGCACCCGGTCATTTCCTGAGTCTTGTTCTGTATGCGCTCTTCCCCTGGATTTTGTTGTTCTATGTTCATATATTGGAAGAACAGAACATATCATACAAAAAAGTTTTGCTTCTTTTTCTCCTGTTCTTCAGTTCTGTGTCAGGAGCAGCGTACAGCATCTCCGTACCATACATACTGGCAATAATTTTTAGTGCATATGCTCTTTTTTCGATTCTTCTTTCCCGTATACCGTCTGTTCGGACGGTCAAACGATATATTTTGGTATTCATACTCATGATTTTAGCATGTTCGTGGTGGCTTATTCCGTTTCTCGTGACACAATTTTTTTCACATGCGCAGTATGAAACCAATCCGCTTATGTCAGGAGTAGTAGCAGCAACGGGATTTTCGACAATAGGAAATATTTTTTTAGGGCGCGCTGAAGGTCAACTGTATGATACGCCTTCCTATTTTGGCTATTTCCGCTTTCCTCTTCCTCTTTTGTTTCTCCTCATGACAGTTTTTTTAGGATATGCACTTTTTCAAAGACAGAGAAATCCGGGTATCCGCATTTTTTTTGGACTGCTTCTTTTAGGAGTGTTTATTTCAAAAGGGGTCAGGGAACCGTGGGGAAATATGTTTCAGTTTTTGTATGAACACATACCCGGATTTCAGATTTTCAGACGTCCGGTCAGCAAATTCTATTGGGAGTTTTTCTTCTTTTATATCTCTCTTTCAATGATGGGGCTTGCTTTTTTTGAAGAGAGAATGGCTAGGTTCCGAACTGTATTACGAGTGACAGCAGGCATAGTGTTCGGAGGATGCATCGGCTGGCTGGTGTATAGTTTTATTTTTGCCGGCGGACTGACGTCATTTCATATACCAGACTATTACGTTGATGCAGGAAATAGGCTGAAAATGGAAAAAGCGACGCGCATACTCCTTTTGCCCGGAACATACGGTGTGTATCCGAAATTCAATCAGTCAATGAACGGGTATTCCGGCATTGATTTCATTTATGAATTATGGAAAGTTCCCGTCATAAGCCCCGACCCCACTGGCTACTCCGTGGACCTTCCGTATAAAAAACAAACCAATACCTTGATGAGGCTCATACGAGAAGGACAATCTTTTTGTACAAAAGCTGGGGAATTGGGAATTTCCCATATTGTCGTACGGACAGATTATGCTGATGAGACGAAAATTGAAATTCCTCAATCAAGCATTATCTCAATCCTGGATGCGTCTTTCGACATTCAGTCAAAAGAGATATTGGGTCAGGAGAAAAGCGGCATATACATGTATGGTGTCAAAGACACATGCAGATCCGATCTTGTATCACTGGCAGATGAGGACCCCTCACTATCTTTTGAGTATGAAAGGGAAAATCCGGTCCAGATACGCATCCGGATATCGGGTTTTTCTGATACAGTCTCTTTAGTGCTTCTGGAAAATTATTCCAGATGGTGGAAATTGTACCCTATCCCTCAAAAATCCTACGGGAAGAGTATAATTTTTCGGAAAGGAATACAGATTCCTGACCACAATCACAATATTCTGTACGGATGGGCCAACAGCTGGGATCTGGATCCGGAGTATCTGAAAAAGACCTATTCGAAAGAGTTTGTTGAAGAACTGCCCAACGGAAAACTGCGCATGTCATTTCTTTTGTATTTTCAGCCACAGCTCTCTTACTATGCGGGGATTTTTCTGACTGCCGTTGCCGGAGGTACGGTTTTATGGATATATGTAAAAAGTCGAAAATATGAAAAAAGTAAGGTATAATCAGATTCATCTGACGAGCATGGTACGGATAATGACTGATGCCTGCATTTCTGTAGGTTTTATTACCCTGATATCTGCCATGCTGTGTACAATTCTCTATCCTTTTGGAAATACTGAAAAGATAGGATCCTTTGCATATATGGTCCTTTGCACAGGAATGGTTTTTTTGATAATCGAAGCCTATTTCACAAAACCAAAGAAATAAAAAACAGAGGTGTCTCATGAAATACATTCCAGCAACCGGTAAAGTGTTTGATCAGAAGGAAGTAACAAACGCAATACAAGCAGCACGTGACGGATGGTGGACAGAAGGCCGGTTTGCAAAAAAGTTTGAAAAGGAATTTTCTTCCTATATCGGAATCAAATATGTTTCGTTAGTGAATTCCGGATCATCTGCAAATTTGTTAGCTTTGTCCGCTCTAACATCGGCCGTATTTGGGAAAAGGGCTTTGAAGCCGGGGGATGAAGTCATTACCGCAGCATGCGCGTTTCCAACGACTGTCAATCCTATAGTACAAAACCAGTGTATTCCGGTATTTATCGATGTGGACATCCTTACAAAAAATTCAACTGTCGAGATGATTCAAAAAGCTGTCTCAAAACGGACAAAGGCAATTATGCTGGCACACACATTAGGGAATCCCTTGCCGCTGGCGGGCATTATGGAGCTTGTAAAGAAATATGACCTCTGGTTTATCGAAGACTGCTGTGACGCGTTAGGTTCACAATATAACGGGAAACCGGTAAGTGCGTTCGGGTCAGTAGCAACATTTTCCTTTTATCCGGCGCATCAGATCACCATGGGCGAGGGAGGAGCGGTAGTTACCAATAATCCTCTTATTCACCGTTCCGTTAGGCAATTCCGTGACTGGGGGCGGGATTGCTGGTGCGACACAGGATACGACAATACGTGCGGCAAAAGATTTGACTGGCAATTAGGCAACCTTCCGAAAGGGTTTGACCATAAATATATTTATTCACAGATCGGGTACAATGTGAAGCTTACGGATTTTCAGGCAGCGATTGGCGTAGCTCAACTTGAGAAGCTTCCGAAATTTATCAAAAAACGGAAAAAAAATTTTCAAGATTTCTATATTTTTTTCAAGGAACACGAGAAGTATTTTATACTTCCCGGGTGGGAAAAAGAAGCTGATCCTTGCTGGTTTGGTTTTATGTTGGTCGTCAAAGATGACGCGCCGTTTACGAGGCTTGAATTGGTGAAATATCTGGAGGAGCACAAAATAGGTTCGCGGAATCTTTTTGCCGGTAATCTCCTGAAACATCCGGCGTATCTAAAAAGAAAAGATTACCGTGTTGCCGGTACATTACATAATTCTGATTTGATTATGAACAACGGCTTTTGGATCGGCGTCTATCCTGGAATAACTCCAAAACATATCGTTTATATGAAAAAAGTCTTTCAAAAATTTATTGATATGCACGCTTCATGAAAAAACCTGATTTTAGAGGAAAAACCACTGTTATTGTCTGTCATGATGCGATGTTCGGTCCGCCGCATGAACTAAGGGATTTTTTACTTTCTCGTCGCATTAAAACCCTTGTCTTTATCGGACATCGGAACCGATCCATGGAGGATAATAGTGTTCGATCATCCTATAGGGAATGGTATGAATCCGGCAGAATGATAAAAAAAAGTACGGCACCAACAACGTCGTTTCTTCCGGAAGCAATTGCGTACGGGATAGACAGTATCGTTACTCTCTATTGGACCCTCTCTGTACCGGGGAAAATCGATTACTATATCGGACTGGGAAATCTCAATGCATTTAACGGATTATTCCTTCGAATGGCGGGAAAAATTAACCAGTGTATTTATTATGTGATTGACTATATCCCAAGGCGTTTCTCACATGCACTCATGAACGCTCTCTATCATCGGCTTGATTACTGGTGTGCCGTGTTTTGTGATGCTACTTGGAATTATGCTCCTCAGATGATAGTTGCCCGGACCAGCCGATGGAAGAGAATATTTCCAAATCAGAAGGTGACGCCGAATGGTGTCAGGGTAAGATATGATAGAGAAAAACCAAAACGCCTTTCTTTAAATGAAGTTATGTATCTGGGGTCAATTGTCGAAGGTCAGGGAATTCAGCTGGTGATCGAAGCCCTGCAGTATATCATTCCCGCTGTCCCTTCTGTTCATTTTTCACTCATTGGCAAAGGGCCATATCGGAAGTCTCTTGAACATATGATAAAAGAGAAAAATTTAGAGAAGCATGTTACATTTATTGGCTACATAGAAGATCCCGACACGACTGACAAACGCGTAGCAAAGGCCGCTCTTGGTATCGCTTCATATACGCCAACAAACACTGTTGTTACCCATACAGAACCGGGGAAAATAAAGAGGTACTTTGCATGCGGATTGCCGGTTATTATGACTGATGTGGGTTCGATTGCCGAGGAATCGTTTCAAACGGGATGCTCTCTGATTGTTCCGTATGATAAAAGGTGTCTAGCGCGTGCAGTCGTTTCACTGTTAAAAAATAAGAAAAAAATGGAAATAATGCGGAAAAATGCGTTAGCATTTGCAAAGAAATATAGATGGGATCATATTTTTACCGATGCATTCAGAGGTCTTTTGTAATATACTTCGGCAAGCTCAGTATTTTAGATTTTTATGATCAAGCTTATCAAATCAACCTTCTACAACGAAAAGAATACAAAACAGAAACTGTGTGTTTTTATAAAAAATGCACACATGCTAAGTATCGGAAAAGAATGCGGAAAATTCGAACATAATTTTGCAAAATATCAGGGACGGAAACATTGCGTATTTGTCAACAGCGGCAGCAGTGCAAATTTAGCTATCATTCAGGCACTTCTTAACCTGGGAAAAATTAAAAAGGGAGATGCAGTCGGTTTTTCAGCTCTCACGTGGTCTACAAACGTCATGCCGCTTATTGAATTGGGGCTTCAACCTGTGCCCATTGATTGTGCGCTTGACACGCTGAATGTTTCTTCCCGAATTCTTCTGAAAACGATCCAGAAGCATCCCATAAAAATGTTATTTCTGACGAATTTACTTGGTTTTTGTGATGACATTGATGAAATATACAGAATCTGTAAAAAGAAAGACATTCTTTTGATAGAAGATAACTGCGAATCACTCGGCTCGGTTTATAAAGGGAAAAAACTGGGAAATTTTGGTCTGGCCAGTACATTTTCATTTTATGTAGGTCATCACATGTCGACGATAGAAGGAGGAGCGGTGTGTACTGATAACACGGAACTTGAGACCATGCTGCAGTTTGTCCGTGCTCACGGATGGGACAGGAATCTTACCCAAGACAGACAGCTGAAAATCCGCATCAAACATCATGTCAATGAGACATTTTATTCACGATATACCTTTTATGATCTGGGATACAATTTACGTACAACGGAAATTCAGGGATTTGTCGGAAATATTCAGCTGTCATATCTTGACCAGATTGTAAAAAAACGTCAATCTAATTTTTTCGCCATAGCGAGGATTATTTACGGAAATACCGCACAGTATTATCCCATCCGCTATGATCACATGGACATTGTATCCAATTTTGCTGTACCTATTGTCTGTAGAACTCAAAAGATACGGGATGACCTGGTAAAAAAATGTAACGGACTCGTAGAAATACGACCTATCGTCGGAGGGGACATGACCAAACAACCGTTTTATCTAAAATACGTAAATGGTGCCAAACGCGACATACCTACAAATGCAAATATCGCACATGAACAGGGATTGTATTTCGGAAATAATCCCGAATTGACGGATAAGGAAATAAAAACATTGATTTCAATATTTTCTTAAAAAAAACTCCCTATGTTTTGGAAAAATAAGCATGTATTGGTAACAGGAGGAACGGGTTTTATCGGAAGTTTTGTCGTAGAGAAATTAGTAAAGCTTGGCGCCTCCGTATCGGTTCTGGATATGATGCGTGACGGAAAAGTAAAAAATATCGGATATTTAAAAGACACAGCAAGGTTTATCAAAGGAGATTGTACTGATAGAGAAACAGCAAGGGAGGCCTGCAAAAATCAGGATATAATCATGAATCTTGCAGCGCACGTAGGAGGCATAGAATATAACCGTTTTCATCAAGCCACTATGTTTCGGGATAATATTCTTATTGCCTCTACGATGTTGGAAGCAGCACGAATAGAACACGTTGAAAGATTTTTGGTTGTTTCTTCAGCCTGCGTCTATCCGCATGATGCAAGAATTCCTACACCGGAAAGTGAAGGCCAAAGAGGAGAACCGGAGCCGACAAACGGAGGATACGGGTGGGCAAAACGAATGGCAGAAAAGTTGGGTATGTATTATGCGGATGAATTCGGGATGAAGGTTGGTATTGTCAGGCCATATAATGCATACGGCCCGCGGGATCATTTTGATCCGTCATCATCTCATGTGATACCGGCTCTTATTAAAAGAGTTATGGATGGGGAGGATCCGGTAATCGTATGGGGAAGCGGAAAGCAGACGCGGGCATTTTTGTTTGTAGAAGATTTTGCAGAAGGGTTGATCCGGGCAATAGAAAAATATCCCGTACCGGATCCGGTAAATATCGGAACAGATGAGGAGATAACGATTCAGGAACTTGTTCATAAGATACTTCGTATCTCAGGAAGCAAAGCGAAAGCGGTGTTTGATACAGCCAAACCCGATGGGAGTCCGCGGAGAAATTGCGATAACACGAAAGCAAAAGAAAAAATAAGGTTTCAGGCCGCAATGACACTTGATGAAGGGCTTAGAAAAACAATCAACTGGTATAAAAGCCGCTGCGCCTGAATCCTACGTGATACCGTACCTGACCGGACTGAAAGGGTACGCCATTTTGGGGATTTTCCTGATTCATGTCGGTGAAGGATTCCGCCATATCGGAATCTATGCCAGCAGATTTGTGGATTTCGGGAAGAACGGTATTGTCATTTTTTTCATCGTGTCAGCCCTTACTGTAACGCTATCCATTTCCAGGAAATTTGAGTTCACTTCGTATGTTGTACGCCGATTTATTCGGCTGGCAGGACCTTATTACATCGTTTTATTCTTTACGATTATTTTCAAATTATCGATTGAAGATACAGCAGTAAGGTTTAAAAGCATCTTAACACACCTGACATTCACCAATATGAATTTTATCGCTCAGGAATATCAGAATTCGATATTAGGCGTTGAATGGACTTTGCCGATACAATTTTGGTATTACTTCATCATACCTCTCATGTATGTTTTTCTGCGTCTAAGGCATTCATCACTATTTTTATTCATAACGGGCATTTACCTTTTTTTTCATCAGATGCTGATTGCGTATGTCGGTCCGAACGGATTTGACTGGTCGATGCAGAAGTTTTTTCTGACATATGCAGTCGGTGTTTCGTTGTATGCCGTTCTTTTTTTAAAGAATAATAAGTTAGGACTTTTAGTAACCGCTACCCTGACGCTCTTGTATCTTTTTCTCAATACGATAGATGTCAGCGAGAAAAAATATTTTTTTGCTCTTTTTATTCTATTCACGTACCAGATGATAAGAGATGGAGTTCTTCTTATAGAAAAAAGGAAATTTATTCAGAGATGCTGTCGAGTCCTTCTCCTGTTTGATCTTCCCATACTCATCGGACTGCTATTGCGGTATGTCGGCAGGCCACATAATTTATCCTCCATATTTATAACGTTTTGGTGTGCTCTCGTTATAATAGCAGCCAAGAAGCGTACAACAGTTACAAAAATTCTTCTTGAGAACAGATACATTTTATTTTTCGGGAAAATCAGTTATTCCATGTATCTGTGGCAGTATCCGGTTGTCCGGTTATATGAGAAAGTGGTCCCTGACCAGCCGGATTTTATTCTCAGATTTATTATTGTCCTGGGGGCAACAATACTTATAAGCTTTGTATCTTATACGTTTGTGGAAAAACCCCTTAATATACTTCTCCATACTCTAAAAAAAACCCAATAATTAATGAAGGGTCACACCGTATCAAAAATTTGCTTATAGATATTTTTATATTGTATGGTGCAGGCTATCTTCCATGAATTCCGGTGGTACAGTGCATACTTCCGAACGATCGTTTTGATGCTCTTGGCAAATTGCAATGGCGAGTAAGGGATAAGAACTCCGGCTTGGTTTTTTTGAATAACTGATGAAAAGTCAAAAACATCAGTCGTGATAACCGGGAGGCCGAAATTGAGATACCTCTTGATTTTTGAGGGGTCACTGTAATACATGACATTGCTTTTATCCGGCACATACGGTGCGATTCCGATATCGCAATATCTAATAATTTTATCGACATCGGATTCTTTCTGAACGTATCCGTGGAATACGACTTTTAAAGGACACATCCGGGCTCTATTTTTAAAATATTCTTCATCAGGACCTCCGCCTACGACATGGAGGACCAGATTCGGAAAATTCGATGCGATCTGATGTGCAGCGTCAAAAAAAAGATCCAACCCCTGGATTCTTTTTAATACGCCCAAATAAACCAGATGAACGGTTTTTCCAATTTTTTTCTTTGGAAGCACTCTTGGAGGATATGTACCGATTTCCACGATTGGGTATACGCTCTGTTTTGCAAGCATCCCCAGATTTTTTCGCAGTTCCGAGAGGTGCCGGTTGAGAAATACAACTCTGTCTGATCGAATGCTTGCCGGTTTATCAAACAGCCAGTAAAGCCAACGCATAAACATCACTACTTTGCTTTCATGAACAGGCGGATAATAGTCCCATACCCAAAATATTGTTTTACCAACAAATCCAAGCGACCTGATAACATTTCCCGTCCATGCGGTGAATGCGTTTGCAGAAAAAAAATAGTCAAACGGCTTGTCTCGGTGAGTTATATTCCACGTATGCAAAACAATCTGGAGAAAAATAACAAATGACCGGATGGGGAGAAGGATAAATGCAAGTGAGGGAGATGTCGGCGTCTGGAAAAGCCGTCTGGTTTGTACAATAGCGCCCTGGTCAAAAACCGTGAGCATGCTTTTGGGCTGCTTATCCGAAAGCCTATGGAAATTAAAAGAAAAAAGAACGACCCTGTCAAACGTTTTGGTAAGGTAGTCAAGAATTTTTCCTGCATTTTCGTACGGAGCGAAATTGACATAGATAACTCGTTGAGATATTCGTCTTGATTTAGTCATACGTTTATTATACAGAAAGGATGGGATGTCAACTCGCATTCCCTTTTTATACGTGCTATTCTACATATCATGATACGGACAAGTAAAGGGCAGTCTAAAATTGGTGCATTGAACATTAAGGATGTGAACATTCTCATTACCGGAGGGAATGGTTTTTTGGGAAAGCACCTTGTAGAAGAATTTAAGAATCAGAAAGCAATACACATAGCAACGCCCACTTCGCAAGAGTTTGATCTTAGGGAGAAAAAGGCATGTCAGGAAATCGTAAAAAAAGCGGATATTATCGTTCACCTGGCAGCGCTAGTCGGAGGAATCGGATATAACCGTGAACATCCTGCCCAGATGTTTTATGACAACCTCATGATGGGGATACACCTCATGCATGAGGCATGGATTGCCCATGTAAAAAAATTCGTCGCAATCGGAACAATCTGCTGTTATCCAAAATACACTCCCGTTCCGTTTCGGGAGAGCGATCTTTGGAGCGGGTATCCGGAAGAAACAAATGCTCCGTACGGTATGGCCAAAAAAATGCTTCTTGTGCAGGCTCAAGCTTACAGGAAGCAGTACGGGATGAATAGCATATTTCTTCTCCCTGTGAATCTTTACGGACCCGGTGACAACTTTGATCCGGAGTCGTCCCATGTTATACCGGCTCTTATAAGACGTTTTGCAGAAGCAAAAGGGAGGAATCAGAAGGAGGTTGTTGTTTGGGGTACGGGAAAGGCAACCAGAGAGTTTCTGTATGTGAAGGATGCAGCCGAAGCAATTGTAAAAGCAACAATCAAATATGACAAACCGGATCCGGTCAATATCGGAGCAGGATTTGAGATTTCCATCCGGGATTTAGCACACAAGATTCAATCAATCGTAGGGTATGAAGGCCGCATCATATGGGATAAAACAAAACCGGACGGCCAGCCGAGACGTATGTTGGACACGAAACGGGCAAAAAAAGAATTTGGATTTAAGGCGCATACGGATTTTGACAAGGGCCTAAGAGAAACAATTAAGTGGTTTTATTCAGTGTAAAATTTCATGATTTCATAGCTATATGAAGGTCGGAATAATGCAGCCATACCTTTTTCCTTATATTGGCTATTTTCAGCTTATACATGCAGTAGACAAATTTGTTGTCTATGATGATATTGAATATTCGAAAAAAGGATGGGTAAATCGTAATCGAATTTTGGTAAATGGCAAGGATCAATTATTTACTCTACCGCTAAAAAAAGATTCGGACTATTTACATATAAGCAAAAGAAAATTGGCAGATAATTACCGTACTGAAGCAAAAAAAATATTCAATAAAATTAATTCCATATATAAAAATGCACCCTATTACGATGAAGTTAATCGGCTTATTTTTGATTGTCTGACCTATGAAGACAGAAATTTATTTAATTTTGTCTATCATTCTATTAGAGAAATAATAAATTTTTTGGAAATTAAAACGGAACTTTTAATTTTTTCGAAAATCGGTATAAAAGAAAGATTAAAAGGAGAACAGTGCGTGATTCAAATTTGTAAGCACCTGAAAGCTTCGCAGTATATAAATGCCATCGGAGGAGTGGAACTTTATAACAAAAAGATATTTTTAAAAGAAAATATTAAATTAAATTTTATTAAATCCAATTTCATAGAATATAAACAATTTGATAATATTTTTGTACCATGGCTTTCAATTATCGATATCATGATGTTTAATTCCACAAAAGAAATCAAAAAAATGCTTTATTCATACGCTTTAATATAACATTGATTGCTATGTTTAAATGGAAAAAGCTGGGAAGAGTTTTTAATCCGACGGAGGTAAAAGGCAAACGTTGGTTAAAGGAATTTGCCCAAGCGCCATCTGCTGTTGTTTTTAACAAGTTTGTAAGAGTGTATTTTGCCTGCAGACCTCCGCGAGATAAAAACGGTCAATACGTAAGCTATACTGCTTATATAGACTTGAATAAAAAAAATCTGTCGGAAATAGTTAACGTGGCCCAAAAGCCGATTTTTGATCTGGGAGAATTAGGAACCTTCGATGAATTCGGTACGTATCCAACATCAGTAATAAAATACAAAGATGAATTGATAGCCTATTATGGAGGTTGGACAAGATGCGTATCAGTTCCGTGGAATATAGCCATAGGAATGGCAAAAAGCAGCAATGGCGGAAAAACCTTTGCAAAAATAGGAGCCGGACCCGTACTTTCTTACAGCATTGATGAACCGTTTATTCTAAGCGGTCCCAAAATCAGACGATTCAACGGTCGTTGGTGTTTGTGGTATATCGCAGGAAGGAAATGGATTGTTGACAGAGGTAGACCCGAAGCGGTTTTTAAAATCCGCGTTGCATTTTCGGATAATGGTATTGATTGGAAAAGATTCGGTAAAGATCTTATTGAAAATAAACTGGAGGAGAACGAGGTTCAGGCAAGCCCGGATGTCATTTTTTATAAAGGAAAGTATCATATGTTTTTCTGTTATAAATACAGTACTAACTTTAGGAAAAACACAAGAGGGTATCGAATCGGTTACGCATATTCTGACGATATGATACATTGGACAAGAGATGACTCACAAGTAGGTATAGATATTTCAGAGGAAGGATGGGACTCCGAATCGATAGCCTATCCGCATGTTTTTGAACTTGATAATACCCTTTATATGTTATATCTCGGAAATGAAGTCGGTAGATTCGGTTTTGGTTTGGCAAAACTTGAAAGTTATATTTCTCAGTAAGAATTTTTTTATGAAATGGAAAAAATTAGGAAAAATATTTGACCCCACAAAACATAAACTGGCAAATAATTGTTATGAGTATGCTCAATCGCCCCAAACACTTATATTTGATGAATTCGTTAGGATTTATTTTTCTACAAGAGAAAAAGATAAAACCGGAAAATATGTAAGCCATATTTCATTTATTGATATCGATAAAGATTTTAAGAAGATAATCACCATCCACCTTAATACCGTCATAGAGCTGGGCAGTTTGGGTTGCTTTGATGAACACGGTATTTTTCCGATGAACATCTTCAGAGACGGAAATAGAATATTGGGATATACCGGCGGTTGGACAAGAAGAATATCCGTTGAATATGATACTTCGATCGGTTTAGCCGAGAGTTTTAATGACGGTTTAACGTTTAAAAAAATAGGTAACGGTCCGATAGTGACTTCTTCATTGTATGAACCGTTTCTTGTAACGGATCCGTTTGTTCAAAAATACGGCAACGTATATCATATGTGGTATATATACGGCATTAAATGGATACCGCACAAAGGTAAAGATGTGCCGCCCGATCGGGTTTATAAGATTGGGCATGCAACGTCCGTTGACGGCATTTCATGGCAAAAGGAGAGTAAACAGTTAATCAGTGATGCATTGAATTCCGATGAGTGTCAGGCTCTACCCACTGTTATAGATCATAATAATACATACCATATGTTTTTTTGCTACAGAGAAGCAACTGATTTCAGAAAAAACAAAAACAGAAGTTATAGAGTCGGTTATGCTTTTTCAGAAGATTTGGAAAACTGGATCAGAGATGACAGAAATACCGGAATAGACGTTTCAGCAGATGGATGGGATTCTGATATGGTATGCTATCCTCATGTTTTTCGTTGCGAAAAAAAAGTGTATATGTTATACAACGGTAATGAGTTCGGGCGCTACGGATTTGGTATTGCCGTTTTAGAAGATTAGGCCGCATCCGTTAATAACTTGATGTTTTGAATATAGAAAGATGCGGCACAGAGGGCCGTATTCGCAAATTCCTGTGAAGTAATTAGCGAACGAGCCCTTAGAATGGACATAAAATGAAAATTTTACTTATTACCACACCTAAGGAAAAAGAAATCGCAATAACTGTTCTTGATGATTATAATTCTAAAGCCAGAAGTAATTTTCCTCCTCTCGGTTTGCTTTATTTACACTCTTACCTTAAAAGCAAACATAATGTTTCCATTGTTGATATGAACGCCAAAGAAATGAAAATTTCTGACATTACTTCAATTGTAAAAAAACATAAACCTGATTTAGTCGGAATTAGCTGTGTTATAAACAGATGGCTCGCAGTCATTGATTTAGCTAAGCTTATAAAAAAAGTGAACAGGAATATCCATGTTGTCGTCGGAGGTCCGAATCCATCCATATATCCATACGAAACCCTGCAATGTCCTGATATAGACTATGTGATCAGCGGATTCGGTCAAGTGCCTTTAATGGAGTTATGTGATCAGTTGGAAAAAGGACAGTATAGGAATAACATAGAAAACTGCTATACCAGAGATATCTGTAATTCTCAGACGAAAGGCAGTTTTCGGTATATAGAGATTGATAAATTTCCGCTTCCGGACAGAACTGCTGTTCCGATAAAGTTATTTCATGCACCTTTTTGTCCTGAAAATCCCTTTACGACCATGATCTCAAGCGTGGGATGCCCCGGTCAATGCGCATTTTGTCCGTGCAAAAATTATAAACCTATAATAATGAGAAAACCTGAATATGTGGCAGACGAAATGGAAAGTATTTATAAATTAGGAATTCGTTCAGTTATGTTTCAGGACGAATTATTTACGATATCAGTTCAGAGGGTGCAGGACATATGCAAATTACTGTTGAAACGGAAAATTAAATTACACTGGACTATCAAATCAAGGGTTAATTATATAACAAAAGACTATCTGGAATTCGGGTATCTGGATCTTATGAAAAAAGCCGGGTGTTTTAATATTTCGTTAGGGATAGAATCAGGAACTGATCGCATATTAGAAAAGATGAAAAAATATATTACAACGAAACAAGTAATTGAAACGGTACGGATGATAAAAAAATCCGGTCTTTCATGCACTGCCAGTTTTATGCTTGGTTATATGGACGAAACCAGAGAGGAGATTCACAGAACAATCGACTTTGCGGTTAGTTTGGGATTAGATAACTGCCAGTTTTTTATAACTATGCCGGAACCGCAGACAGAATTATATGATGAGCTTCAGATAATCCGAAATACAACCGGAAATATATACAGCAAATTTACTTTGGAGCACGATGGAATGCTTCTCAAAAATAATATTGCATCCGAAAGATTCAGCAGGGAAGAAATGATTGAGTTTATGAAAGAAGCATATAGAAGAACAAAAAATCTATATATAATGGATAAATTAAAACATGAAAATAAAATATGAAAAGCAAAAATATCCGTCTTGCTTTCTATGTTACAGGCAGCGCTTTGAGATTACTGAAACTTCTAAAGCGGAATTCAGTAGTAATTAAAGATACTGTTCTGGTTGTAAACGATGATATACCTGATGTACGGCTGAATGCATTATTATCGAAAAATGATATCCCATACATTGAAGTTAACTATAGAGATCTCGGATTAATCTCCGACCAAAAAAATATATTTATATCAAATTTATTATTGGAAAAATTCAATGAATATGACATAGATTATTGTTTCTGCTTTGGAGGCAGAATACTTAAGGGAAATTTGCTTAGAGTTTATAAAAATAGAATTATTAATTTTCATCCGTCCATCCTCCCTTCTTTTCCCGGAATAAAATCTATCGACCAGGCGTTACATAAAACATCTTTTCTTTTAGGCAATACCGCTCATTTTATTGACGAAGGCATAGACACGGGGCCTGTTATTATGCAAAGCATTCTTCACAGGAAAAAGTATGCTACATATGAAAGTATTCTTGGTTTACAGATACCAATGATTGAGCAGATTTATCGTTGGATTATTGATAATAGACTCATTACTATCAACAATAGTGTTGACATAAAAGGGGCAGATTATACTCAGACAATTTTTTATCCCAAGCTTGAAGTAAAATAATTATTTAATAAATTATGAATATCAAAAGAAATTACAACAAGGAATCACAAGATAAACCTCATAACAAATATTTCTATAGTTTTGATTTGGATGTCATGCATTCTTTTATGGTGCAATCCTTTCTGTCTTTTTTTAAAAAAGGGAATGTATTGGAATTAGGAAGTTTTCAAGGTGAATTTACTAAAAGACTACTTCCGTATTTTAAAGATGTTACCTGCGTAGAAGCTTCGAATGAGGCTATTCTTATTGCGAAAAAAAAGTTAGGCAGAAAAGCTACATTTATCAATTCAACTTTTGAAGCCACAACGTTGCCTGTAAAATACGATAATATTATATTAACACATACATTGGAGCACGTTAATAATCCTGTTGCTTTACTGGAAAAAATACATAATGACTGGTTGTCTACGTACGGCAGACTTTTTTTGGTTTGTCCAAATGCCAACGCCCCTTCCAGACAAATAGCAGTGTCTATGGGATTAATAAGCCATACGACAGCTGTAACGTCATCAGAGAAAGAACACGGACACAGAAGAACATATACGCTGAACTCATTAGAAAAAGATATAAAAAAAGCCGGTTTAAAGGTATTTTATCGTTCGGGTATTTTTTTCAAGGCTTTAGCGAATTTTCAGTGGGATAAATTGCTGAGAACTGACATCATTTCTCAAGGATACCTAGAAGGATGTTACCAGCTAGGAAAAAAGTATCCTGATTTATGTTCCAGTATATTTTTTGTGTGTGAGAAAGGAAAATAAATCATGAAAATATCAATTGTTATTGCCGTATACCGAAATGAAGGATCCATACAGAGAACGTATGAAAAAATACATTTCGTATTTACCAAACTGTTATCTAAGTACCACTATGAAATCATCTGTGTTGATGACGGATCGGACGACGGTTCCCTCAAAGAAATATTGAATCTTAGAAAAAAAGATCATAATGTGAGAGTACTATCATTTACCAGAAATTTTGGTCAAATGGCTGCAATGCTGGCCGGGCTGAAGGAAGCAAAAGGAGATGCGGTAATCAACATTTCAGCAGACATGCAGGATCCGGTTGAATTGTTGCCTCAGATGGTCAGAAAATGGGAGAAAGGATCGGAGATTGTCATATGTTATCGGACCGACCGTTCGGATGCCCTTATTTCTAAAGTGTTCTCCCGTTTAGCCTATGCGCTTCTCAGACTGGCTATCCCTCAAATACCAACAGGAGGATTTGATTTTGTGCTTATTGACCGGAAAACTCTTGATGAATTTAATGCAATTGATGTAAGAAACAGATTTTTTCAGGGGGATTTATTATGGACCGGTTTTCGGACCAGTTTTATTCCTTATGTCCGCCTAAAGCGTTCAATCGGAAAATCGCAATATAATTTAACAAAAAAACTAAAGAATTTCCTGGATGCATTTCTTGATGCCTCGTATCTCTCAATTCGCCTCATTTCTTTCATTGGCGTTATTACATCGCTGTTTGGTGCGGTGTATAGCATAACTGTTGTTTATAGCTGGCTTCGCGGAGGAACACCATTTTCCGGTTGGGCTCCTCTTATGATTGCAATTATGCTTGTAGGAGGACTTATCATGGTTATGCTTGGCATTATCGGTGAATACATCTGGCGCATATATGATGAAGTGAGGAAAAAGCCAAACTATATAATCAGAGAGAAATATTTGTAATTGAATAGAATTGGTTGTAGATTGATGATTTATTAATTCTTACTACTTGATGTAATGATAGATGCAATACGATGTGCCGTATTTTTTGAAAGTTCCGGATATAACGGTAGGCATAGAATCCGGGAAGATATAGATTCGGATATTGGGCAACGAGAAGGATTCAGGTAGGGAAGCGTGTTAAGCGATGGATAGAAATAACGCCGGGGGAATATATTTTTTTTGTGTAATTGATAAAGAGCTTTTTTCAGTAATTGTTCGTTAGGGAATATAACAGGATAATATGCATAGTTATATGCAGTATTCTTTATGGGAGTTGGCAACACCAATGATGTGCCTTGAAAATAGGAATTATACAATTTAGTAATTTTTCTTCTTTTTCTTATAATCATTGATATTTTGGGAAAAATCGATAATCCCATTGCAGCATGGAGTTCAGAATTTTTACCGTTAATGCCGATAGAATAATATGTATCACCAATATGACCGAACGTACGATAGAGAGAAATTTTCTTGGCGACAGTATCATTATTCGTAATAATTGCACCTCCCTCAACAGTGTGAAAGAGTTTTGTTGCATGAAAACTTAATGTAGAAATATTTCCGTAAGAGGTAATTGATTTTTTTCTGTATTGCGTTCCGAAAGCATGAGCCGCGTCATATATAACTTTTAAATTATATTTTTGTGCGATTTTATCTATTGCTGTCACATCGCACGGAAATCCATACACATGGACACCCATTATGGCACACGTTTTTGGTGTTATTGCTCTTTCGATTTGTTGAGTATCAATAGTAAGGGTATCCTTGTTGATATCAATAAATACCGGCAAGCAATGTTCCCATACGATTGAAGAAGCCGTCGCAATATAGGTAAAAGGTGTCGTAATTATTTCCCCCTGAAGATCTAAAGCCCGTATGGCGATCTGAAGTGCAATTGTTCCGTTAGACACTAAAAAGAGGTGTCTGGCGTTGAAGATTTTTTTTAATTTATTTTCAAGCAATAGTGACAGCGGTCCATGATTTGTTAATTGGCGGCATCTCCAGATTTTCTTTAAATATTTTTGATATACGGAAAAATCTGGAAGAAATGATTGGGTTACATTAATATTCATGTAATTGATTGATAGATCCAATCCTGATTGTATCTATATTACATAGTTTGTCAAAACATATGTGTTTTCAGATGGTATGTTTTTTCGATTTCCTTCAGGAGCTCAAATAGAGTATCATTCTTCATGATGAATCTACGGATAATCGGTATCAATACGCTTTTTATGATTCCCGGTGGTGTAGGCGGAACTGAGCAGAATCTGCGTGCAGCTTTAACATCTTTAGAAAAACAGGATTTGGAACACTCATATGTAGTTTTTTGCAATATTGAAAATTATGCCACGTTTCAATTCACAAATCCTTTATGGAAAAAGGTTCTGTGTCCGATCCGAGCTGCGATACGCCCATTACGCATTATTTTCGAGCAACTGATTCTTCCTTTGCTTGTTATAAAAGAGACATGTGATGTTCTTCATTCATTTGGATATTTTGGGCCTCTCATATGCCCTGCGAAGCATATTGTGACGATTCATGACTGTAACTGGCGTGATCATCCGGAGGATTTCGGATTTTTTGAGCGGTATACCATGAAAATGCTTATTGAATTAAATATGCGGTATTGCTCATCCATCATGTCCGTATCTGAATTTACCAAACGCCGGCTTATTCATTATTTTTCTCATTTAAAAAGAAAAATACACGTGATTCAATCATGTGTATCAGAAGCATTTTTAAAGGAAGCCAAAAAAAAACACATGCATCCTTTGTATCAAAAACGTTTCGTACTTTGCGTAAGCGGTATGTACCCGCATAAAAAGATTCCTTATCTTTTGGATCTGTGGAAAGAAATCTCAAAAATAAATACAGAATTACATTTGGTTCTTATCGGAAAGAATGGAAAAGATGAACACCACGTTAAAGAAGCGATTATAGCTTTATCGCAAGTACATTATTTTCCACAGGTGTCACTTCGGACGCTTGTTTCATTTTATCAGCACGCACAGGCATGTATTATCCCGAGCGTGTATGAGGGGTTCGGATATCCGGTGTATGAAGCAGCGAGTATTAGAAAAACAATATTCGTCGGAAAAAAGCAGTTGTATTTAAAACCTATACAGAAAAGGATGTATGAACTATCATTCGACGTACTTTTGGATGTCAAGTGTATTCTATCAAAATTAAAGCAAGGCAGGACAAAAAACAAAAAGAGCGCAGAAATGCCTTTATACTCTGAATCAATAAGAAAGCTTATGATGATATACAATAATTATTATACCTGAACTACGCTACACATCTATGGGAAAAAAGACCATTCGGGAAATTATTATTGGACCAAAATCTTCATATCATTTGATAGATCTGCATGAGCTCTGGCAATACAGAGAGCTGCTTCTTGTTTTGGCTTGGAGGGATATAAAAATTCGCTACAAACAAACACTGTTAGGCATTGCCTGGGTTGTTTTTCAACCGCTTATCAACATGGTCATTTTTTCTTTCTTTTTTGGAAAGGTTGCAAAAATACCATCAGGGAATTTGCCATACCCTCTTTTTGTATTAAGCGGATTAATTTTCTGGATATTTTTTTCAAATGCCATATCGAATGCAAGCAATTCATTAATTATTAATGAAGATATGATAAAAAAAGTATATTTTCCAAAAATGATTGCGCCGCTGGCGACTATTCTAACCGCACTTCTTGATTTTGCTATTAATCTCGTTCTTCTTGCCGGTTCGCTGTTGCTGTTTGGGCGAATTCCGTCAATGGCTACTTTCGTTATTTTGCCTATTTGCATCATAGTGACTGTTATAACAACATCCGGAATTGGACTATTTCTGTCTGCGGTAAATGTAAAATACCGGGATGTTCGGTATATATTGCCGTTTTTTATCCAGCTTTTACTGTTTGTTACTCCCATTATCTATCCTGCAAACATGTTAAAGAAGGAGCATTTGTATATAATTGCGCTTAATCCGATGACCGGTATTGTCACAGCATTTCGGACTGTTATTGAGAGAAGCGGAACAATTGATTATTCGCTTCTTATTATCGGATGCATATCATCTCTCATGATTTTTTTTATTGGATTGGTCTATTTTCATAAAACCGAGCGTTTTTTTGCTGACATTGTATGATATCCGTCATAGAGGTTTCACATATCTATAAGAAATACAAGATAGGCGAAAGCCCGCCCTATTTCACTCTCCGAGATGCTATTTCCGGCATACTCCAAAGTCCATTTAGGAAAAAAAGAGAAACACTGGAAGAAGATGAATTCTGGGCTCTTAGAAATATCACATTTTCAATAAAACAAGGTGAAATTGTAGGAGTAGTCGGAAGTAATGGAGCTGGAAAAAGCACGATGCTAAAGACGTTATGTAGGATTACAGCTCCAACACGCGGAAAAATTATTCTCACTGGAAGTGTTGCCAGCCTTCTTGATGTCGGTACGGGATTTCAGTCAGAACTTACGGGAAGAGAAAATATTTTTCTTAACGGAGCTATTTTAGGGATGGACAGAAATGAGGTAAAATGTAAATTTCGTGATATAGTAGCATTTTCAGAACTGGAGAAGTTTCTGGACACTCCATTTAAATACTATTCCTCTGGCATGTTTGTCCGTTTGGGGTTTGCAATAGCAGCATATTTAAATTCGGAGATTCTTATTTTTGACGAAGTATTAGCAGCTGGTGATGACGCCTTTCAGAAAAAAGCAGTTAATAAAATGAAGGAATTGCAAAGTAATGGTAAAACTATAATTTTCGTAAGTCACAATATGGATCTGCTTCAATCGTTATGCAAACGTGTTATCTGTCTTCATAAGGGTGTCATTGAAGCTGATGGTGAAACAAGACAAATTATTCAGTATTATTTAGAACACAACTATCAATAAATGTATATGATGCGTCTATGTATAAAATGTCATGCGAATACTTTTTTTCAATTATTTCCTGATGCCTGTCATAGGTTTATTTCTAAAGTGATAAATTTTAAAAATGACCGAGTAGTCCAGTATTTTAATAATACTACTAATCCCTTTTCGCAAAATACTATATCGATAAATGACCAATTTTATTCTGATGAAAAGGCTCTAAAAACGTATTTTTCAAAAGAACGGCTTGAATTTTACCAAGACGTTGGTGCATTTCTTAAAAAAAGCAAGATACCTTTAAATGGTAAAACTATTCTTGATGCCGGATGCGGGACTGGGCATCTGTTACTTCTCATTTTGAAGTTATATCCATCAAGTAAAGTAGAGGGATTCGATTTTTCAATATCCGCAATACGATATGCAAAGAAGTTAGTTAAAAACGGAACCTTTTATGTATACAACGTATATAATAGATTTCCAAACACCTATGATTGTATCTTGTGCACAGAAGTTATTGAGCACTTGAAATATCCAACAAAAGCAATACGTAATCTCATCTCTTCGCTTCAGATGAGCGGCACCTGCATCATCACAGTTCCCAATGGAAGGATTGATACATTAGAGGAGCATATAAATTTTTGGAGCCCTGAAAGTTGGAAAGTCTATCTCCATGAAATAATAGATAACCGGATATGTACCATTCAAACAGGTTTTCTTACAAAAAAAACTCTCTATGCAATCATTAGAAAAAGAAACATATGAATAGAAAAAAACAAGTGAAGGAATATACTTATACGGTATGTAAGCGATGTATTTTGAATAATGGACCATTAACGTATACTACATTTGACGATAAGGGGATTTGCAATAACTGCAGGAATTTTGAGGCATTAGCAAAAAAGACTTTATGGATTAGCAGAAACAGAAACAACAAGAAACTTAAAGACATACTTAGTACTATAAAAAAAGTCAGAGGAAGAAGCGGATATGACTGCATCTTAGGCTTAAGCGGAGGGGCTGATAGTTCATATCTTGCCTATATGGCACATGCATGGGGACTTCATCCGCTTGTCGTTCATTTTGATAATGGATGGAATTCTGAAATAGCTGTCAAAAATATCCATGCCATTGTAAATAAACTTGGATATGATTTGTATACCTATGTCATTGATTGGGATGAATTCAGGGATATTCAGCTTGCCTATGTAAAGGCCTCCGTAATAGATTTGGAAGTTCCCACAGATCACTTCATCTATGCAACGCTCTATGAAATCGCACAGAAACGTGGGATAAAATATATTCTTGACGGAAATAACATTGCGACGGAATTTCCGGGAGGGTCATGGAAATGGAACTATTCAAAAATTGATTTGATTAATCTTCTCAATATCCATAAAAAGTTCGGAACAATAAAGCTGAGAAAATTCCCTAAATTAGGTCTTTTTCAGCGGTTGTACTACCAGCATATCGCACGGATTAAAACCGTGTATCTATTAAATTACGTGGATTATAACAAGAAGAAAGCAAAGGAGACTCTGAAAAAAGAATTAGGTTGGAAAGATTACGGCGGGAAGCACTATGAATCAATTTTCACACGGTTCTATCAAGGGTATATGTTGCCAAAAAAATTCAATATTGATAAACGACGCATTCACTTTTCAAACCTAATCTGGTCTGGTCAAATGACAAGGCGGGAAGCGCTTCGGGAACTGAAAAAACCGACATATTCCAAAAGAGATCAGGAGTTAGATAAAACCTATGTACTTAAAAAATTCGGTTTACATTCGGAAGAGTTTGAAAAAATGATGCGCGCACCTATTGTTCCCCATGAAGTGTATGGCACAGAAGATCAAAAATATTCACTTTTAATATATATCCTTACAAGGGTAATGAGAATATCCAATAGTATTAAAAAAAAAGTTAATTAAACCATATGACTAACGTAACAATTATTGACTATGGTCTTGGAAACATACAGTCGATAGCTAATATGGTAAAAAGAGTTGGAGGCATAGCAGAGATTGCCTGTTCCAGTAGAGATATCCAAAAAGCACAAAAATTAATACTTCCCGGGGTCGGAGCATTTGATCATGGCATGAATTTATTACATAAGAAAAATTTTATTCCCGTATTAAAAAAAAAGATAGTAAAAGATGGAATTCCCATATTGGGTATATGTCTTGGTGCGCAGTTATTCATGTCAAATAGTGAGGAAGGAAAGCTAAAAGGCTTAGGGTGGATAGAAGGTAATGTTAGGAAATTTGTTTTTAACAATCCTCAATTGTTAAAGGTTCCTCATGTGGGCTGGAATACAATACAGATAAAAAAGAAATGTCCGCTGCTTACCAAAATGAAAAATGGTTCAAGATTTTATTTTACGCATTCCTATTATATTGACGTATCTTCAAAAGAAGATGTTGTGGCAACAACAGAATATGGAATTGAATTTGTTTCGATATTCAATAAGGATACTCTGTATGGAGTGCAATTTCATCCGGAAAAAAGCCATGTATTTGGCATGGCATTGATAAAGAATTTTTTAACCATGACATGATATGTATACTACGAAGCGTGTGATACCGGTACTATTAGTTGACGGCAACAGACTTATAAAAACAATCCGGTTTGACAAAGAAATATATTTAGGGGATCCGCTAAATACTATTAAATTATTCAACGATATGATGGTAGATGAGATTATCGTATTGGACATAAAGGCTGCGGTAAAGAAAATTCCCCCTAACTTTACGTTTATTGAGAGGTTGGCGAGCGAATGTTTTATGCCGGTGTGTTATGGCGGAGGAATTACTACGGTAGATGAGGTAAAGAAGATTTTGAGTTTAGGAATTGAAAAAATAGCTATACAGTCGGAAGCATTCAAAAATCCGGATTTTGTCAGCGGCATAGCAGATCGGTACGGAAGCCAAAGCGTTGTTGTCAGTGTAGACATAAAAAAAGATTTTTGGGGAAATTATTTTGTATACACACATCGAGGGGAAAAAAGAATCGCCGAAGATGTTTTTGAACTTATACATTTATTTGAAACAAAAGGTTCAGGAGAGTTTCTTATAAATGTCATAGACAGGGACGGCACATTCAGAGGGTATGATATTCCTTTTATCAAAAAGGTCGCCGATACGGCACACATTCCGGTTGTGGCTTGCGGTGGAGCAGCAAACTTGGATAATATAAGGGAGCTTTTTGAGAAAACAAGCGTATCCGGAGCTGCAGCAGGAAGCGTATTTGTGTTTAGCAGCAAGACGCGCGGAATTCTTGTCAATTATCCGGATCAAAAAACACTGGATAGCATTTGCAAGAGGCATTGAATATGAAAAAAGTTGGGTTTGCTGTTGTAGGGATTGGAAATATAGGAAAGCGCCATTTAGCGGTTCTTGAGAAAGAAAAACACGCAGAAATTGTAGCGCTGTGCGATAAAGATAAACATATAGCGGAAGAATATGGGAGGAAATATAACGTACCATATTTTTTTTCATATCAAAAAATGCTGAAAAAAATAGATTGTGATGTCGTAAACATCTGCACGCCTCACTATCTTCATGCTCCTATGACAATAGCGGCGTCCAATGCCAAAAAACATATTCTTGTAGAAAAACCAATGGCATTAACGTCCCGTGATTGTCAGAGAATGATCGCGGCAGCAAATAAGAATAACGTGAAACTTATGGTGGTGAAACAAAATCGATATAATGTGCCGATTGCTTTAGCTAAAAAAGTATTGGAACAGGGGAAACTCGGGAAGATTTTCATGGTTGAAGTAAATGTTTTTTGGAACAGGAATGATGCTTATTATTCATCGTCTCCTTGGAGGGGAAGAAAACACATGGAGGGTGGATCCTTATATACACAAGTAAGCCATTTTATTGATCTTCTTATCTGGTTTTTCGGTGATATCAAGAAGGCAAAAACAGTCATTGATACCAAAAATCATGATATTACAATTGAAGACTGCGGTTCTTCAATCGTTACGTTTACACGTGGAGTATTGGGGGTGATAAACTGGACAACATGCGTGTACAGGACAAATTATGAAGGGAGTATTACGATTATCGGTGAAAATGGAACTATTAAAATAGGAGGGCAATATTTAAATACGATAGACTATTGGGATGTCGCTTCATTTCCACTGCCTAAAGATATTCAGTATAACGATAGACCAAATACGTATGGGCAGTACCAAGGAAGCAGTTCAAATCATGACAAAGTAATGAATGACGTCATTGTGGCAATTTCTGGGAAAAAAAGCACTGTTGTAGACGGAAGTGAGGGATTAAAGACGGTACGGGCAATTGAATTGATGTATAGAAACACAAAGCATTAGAGAGCATGTCATATGAATAAACCAACAATCTTAGGGAACGCTGTCAGAAATATAAAGGTCGGGAAAAATGTAGCAATTATCCAACCAAGCAACGTATACGACTGTACGCTTGGAAATAATTGTTTTGTCGGGCCGTTTGTAGAGATTCAAAAAGGCGTCGTTATCGGTAATAACACGAGAATACAATCACATACATTTATTTGTGAGCTTGTGACAATCGGGAATGACTGCTTTATCGGGCACGGGGTTATGTTTATCAATGACACCTTCCGTGACACAAATGGACCGGCAGGAGGAGATAAAACAAAATGGGAAAGAAGTCATATAGGAAATTGTGTAAGCATCGGATCAAATGCGACAATTCTTCCCGTCGCGATTTGCGATAGTGTTATTATCGGCGCAGGCAGCGTGGTAACGAAAGATATTAAAAAATCGGGTGTGTACGCAGGGAATCCTGCAAAGCACATAGGAGATCTCAAAAAAAATATATGAACATTCCTTTTGTCGATTTATCAATTCAATATAAAAACATAAAAAATGAAATTGACATCTCTATACGAGATGTTATCCGGAAAACTGCATTTGTGGGAGGGGATAAAAATGAATTGGTAGCCCGATTTGAAAAAGAGTTTGCTTCATACATTGGTATTCCGTACTGTGTTACCTGTGGAAATGGAACTGATTCTTTGGAAATACTGTTAACGGCATTTAGTATAGGAGCAGGTGATGAAGTAATTGTGCCGTCCCACACATGGATATCGACAGCTGAAGCAGTGAACAATGTCGGTGCTCAACCAATATTTATAGATACCCTACCCGGATTCTATACTATTGATCCGTCTAAAATAGAAGCAAAAATTACGAAAAGGACGAAGGCAATCATTCCCGTACATCTTTATGGACTTCCCGCAGAAATGGACGAAATTATGCAGGTGGCCAAAAAACATAATCTGATGGTAATAGAAGACTGCGCCCAGGCACACGGCGCAACATACAGAGGAAAAAAGGTCGGTACAATCGGCCATGCCGGATCATTTAGTTTCTATCCGAGTAAAAATCTTGGTGCATACGGTGATGCAGGATGCATTGTGACCAAAAATAAACAACTTGCGCTTCAGTGCCGGATGATCGGAAATCACGGGCAATTGACAAAATATGAACATAAACGCTTAGGAAGAAACAGCAGACTTGATGGGCTGCAGGCAGCTATATTAAGCGTGAAACTTAAATATTTAGATCAGTGGAATGTGCTTCGAAAACAGCATGCTGATTTTTACACTTCTTTATTGAAAGATATTCCTGGAATTATATTCCCGTCAAAACCCAAATATTCAACACATGTATACCATGTCTATGCAATTCAAACAAAGAAGCGTGATGGTCTCAAAGCGCATCTTAAAGAAAAAGGTATAGAAACCTCCATCCATTACCCGGAGATTCTTCCCTCAGTGTTTTTTTATAGAGACAAACGGAACCATTATCCGGTTTCCGAAAGCTATGTTCCAAATTTATTATCTCTTCCCATGTATGCGGAATTAACCGAAAAGGAGATACGGTATGTGGCACGAGTAATCCATGAAAATCCTTTTTGTCCATAACTATTACACCCGATTCCTGAAGCATTTTTTGAGTGAAAATAAAGAAAAAATTGCTTGTACAGACTATAAATCTCATAAAAAACTTCTTTTTGATCAATTGTTTTCAGTTTCAGACTTTTACTCTCAAGGAGTGTTGCGAAATGGTCATGAAGCGATTGATGTTGTGGCAAACGACTGGATTTTGCAAAAAAAGTGGGCAACTGAGCACGGGCTTCGAATTACCACCTACCCTCCCATAGCTTTAGAGAGTCGAATCGGACAGCAGATATTTCTTCATACGTGGATGGAAAAAATATTGGAGATCCAAATAAAGGAATACAATCCGGATATCGTTTATTTTCTTGATATCGAAAGTTTTTCTTTCAATCTATTAAAACGAGTCAAAAAAAATAAATATACGATTATTGCTCAAAAGGCCTCTCCGATTTTATCTTCTGAAAACTATAGAATGGCAGATATAGTTTTCAGTGCCCTTCCGAGTATGGTTGGCGCGTTTCAAAAAAAACATATCCGCAGCCACTATCTGCCATTTGCTTTTGAACCATCGGTGCTTTTAAAAATTCCGAAACAAAAGAAAAAATATAATTGTACATTTGTTGGAGGATTCAGTAAGATTCATACTCTAGGAAATAAATTAATAACAGAGGTTTCGAAGTGCGTACATCTGGATATATTTGGTTATGGAAAAGAGATGCTCCCGTGTTCTTCAGAAGCTTACCAAAATCATCACGGTGAAGTGTGGGGAAAAGATATGTATACCGTGCTTCTGCAAAGCAACATGACGGTTAATCGGCATGTGGATATGGCAGGGGAGTATGCTGCCAACATCCGTCTGTTTGAAGCTACCGGCTGTGGAGCAATGCTTCTTACAGACAAAAAGAAAAATTTGGGAGAATTATTTGTTGATAACAAGGAAGTAGTTTCCTATACAAACGCGGATGATCTTGTGGACAAGATACGATATTATACAAACCATCCGAGAGAGAGGGACCGTATCGCAAAAGCAGGACAAAGAAGAACAGCGCGCGATCATACGTATACGAAGAGAATGAAAGAGGTTTTGAAATTCTTATGACTATCGGATTTTATTTTAATACCCCAAAAAGCACCGGCGGAGCATACCAGTATTCGCTTCTTTTTTTAGATGCATTAACGTATATAAAAAATAATACCTATATTATTTTTAACACAACACACGATATCCCCGACCGGTTTTATACCCAAAAGAATTTTTTGATCCTGGATATATCAGGTCCGTTTAGTACGAAACAATCCAGGTCTTATGCGCATATATCAAATATGCTGAATTTGATAGTTACAGCATTTTTAAGATTTCATATGGGATATATTGTTGTTTTTTTCTACAAATGGCTGAGAAGATCAACACTTGATTGTATTAATTCTTCCAAAACAGATCTGATTGTCTTTCCTCTGACAACGATGGAAACCTTTGGCTGTAAGATACCGTATATATTGGCAGTCCATGATCTGCAACATAAAGTAAACCCGCAGTTCAAGGAATTAACCGGTTCTGGCCAGTCAGAGATTCGGGATCTGAGATATAATGATGAGGTCAAACATGCGTTTAGACTTCTAGCCCAATCACAGTGCGGTAAAGCAGATATTATCCGTTATTATGGCGCGAATCCCGATAAGATACGTATTCTTCCGTATTCTCCCATCTTTAGTTTTTTATCTAAACATGTAAAAGGTGCTGCACCCAAAAAATATCGATTGCCCAAGCACTACGTTTTTTACCCTGCGAATTATTGGTCACATAAAAACCATAAAAATCTTATCAGAGCAATCGGGATTTTGGTTAAAAAACAGAAAGAAATTCACGTTATTCTGACTGGTACTAAATCTGTGGATTTCAGCATCCAGAACGAGCTGAACAGAGAAATAAAGAAGTTACATGTAGATACGTATGTCCATCATTTAGGGTATCTTACGCCGGAAGAACTTAAATACATTTACATCCACGCGATCGCACTTGCCATGCCCACATATATCGGTCCGGTAAATCTACCGGTATATGAAGCATGGAGTTTGGGTACTCCGGTCATAACATCTGATATCCGGGATTATCGTGAAATTGCATCAGACGCCGCGCTTCTTATAGATCCGGATTCGCCCGGGGAAATTGCAGACGCCATTGTAGAAATACAGCAAAATAAAAAATTAAGAAAAAAACTTGGGTGTCACGGTAGGACAATAATTCATAAACGAACAATAAAAAATTTTGCACGCAACGTAAACACTGTTTTTGGTGAATATATAAACTTTTAAAAATATGAAGAATTTACCATTAATATCCGTTATTATTGCTTCATATAATGCTGTATCAACAATAGAAAAAACTATTAACAGCGTGACAGCACAAACATATCCTAACATCGAATTTATAGTTATTGATGGGGGATCAACAGATGGAACAGTTGGAATACTAGAAAATGGAAAATGGAAAATGGAAAATGGAAAAAGGAAGAATAAGATCATATTTCGGTGGATAAGTGAAAAGGATAGGGGGATTGCGGATGCATTTAACAAAGGAATGAGAATGTCGCATGGAGAGTATATTTATTTCTTGGGAGCTGATGATGTTTTGAAAACACCGCACGTTATTGAAGAGATGATGGTGGGAATTGATCCAAAAAAAGATATGATCATTTGCGGAAAGGTAGACAGAATCAGGGATACGAAAAAGTATTCTGTTATCTATACCTCTTCTCTTCAATTTTCCCCATGGATGCTTCTTTACAAAATGGGACTGCCGCATCAGGGGATGTTCATGAATAAACGATTTTTCAATAAATACGGAGTATTTAATACCCGTTTGAAATATGCCATGGATTATGATTTACTACTGCGGGCATATCATAGGTTCCCGAATGTAATTTTCAAGAACGTCATCGTCGCCGGTTGGCGTGAGGGGGGGGTAGGAAAAAATAGGATTTTTGAGATTCTAAAGGAATATCATTCCATACGGATAAGAAATCATATTGCACCTTTTTGGTTTTTATGGATAATTTATGTTTTTTCATGTATCCGATATGTCCCTGAATTTTTACTGGAAAGATTCGTTAGCAGATCACTATGAGGAAATTACTCTACGGGTACGCTTTAGCTATCCGTTATATTATTAGAAATAATCAGTGGCATAAGATTTTCCCAAGAATCATATTGGCAACCTGTATACAGACGGTACAAAGATTGACCGGCAGCATTATTTCAATTCGTCTTTTTAACCGGAAGAAACTTTTTCTTTTCCCGAGAAATGAGATTTCATCTCAGTTTCTTTATACGGATATTCCAGATAAGGAAGAAATACAATTTTTGAGAAATCATACCGACAAGCATACCGTGTTTATAGATATCGGAGCACATATCGGAAGTTATTCCGTTTGTCTGGCAGATAAAGCGATGTATAGCATAGCATTTGAACCCCACCCCGTTGTCGTGAAATGGTGTCGGATGAATTTTTTACTGAACGGCATGGATGAACATTATGTACATCAAATTGCATTATCAAATAAAAATGGTACCGTACGCTTCACAACGGACAGGAATCAGGCACAAAACCACATTACCGTTTCAAAAACAAAATCGATTGAAGTCATCTCTATGAGTCTTGATGCATTTGTACAAAATCAGAATTTATCCAGAAAACTCTCGTATGTGATAAAAATTGATGTTGAGGGAGAGGAAATGAATGTGTTGAAAGGCGCTCGGCAGTTTTTACAGTCATATCCGATTAAAGGCATTGTGTATGAATCATTTGGATATGATGTTGATACGATAAAAGGTTTTCTTCGAAAAAATGGTTTTACGGTGCAATCCCTTTCGGGGTATAATTACTCTGCAGTCAGGAATTGACACGGAGTAGCAAGAAACATAGAGTCATACCTTACGACGTTATCTATTCTGCAATACCCTTCGGGCAGAAATTCAAAATATGATATTAAAAACGGCTGTTTGTTTTTGATATACGCATCCTTATTCGGTTCATATTCCGGGTAAATTGCATCAAGCCACCAATTCATATACACCGGCTGGTAGTTTTTAATTCTCGGGTCAAAGGTGAGATATAAGGAGTCGGGGCCATTCGTGATGACATTGCCGTTTGGATTTTTCTTAAAATACTCTTGTATGTGATTGTAGACATACGTATACCATTCTTTTTCCCCTTGTGTGAGACGGATATGTCGAAGAACTGACGGCTCGGAAACAGTGTCATAGGGTTCTTTTATTTTTTTGACCGTATCGTTTGCACGGTATGAGAGATCAGGGAGGAAAATACAGAGAATGAGAATAATGGTAATGTATTTTATAGTGAGCATGGGAATTGTTACTTTTTTGAATATATAGTCTTTAATAAATTGATAGAGGAAAAGAGCGAGCAATGAAAACATAGGAGTTGCGCCCCAGAATGCATGCGCAGGATCGTTGTACGGGAAATATTGGAGCCATGACGCAAGTCCGATAAGCGCAAGAGCCAAAATTATTTTTGGCTGTGTTTGGTTTTTCCCCTTATATAAATCCAAAAAAGATTGTTCGGAAAGAATGACGGTAGCTACGGGAATGAGGGTCCAGACGGAAACGATGCTTTTGGACGGAGCAAAGAGTGCGTTTATTATCGTCAGAAGCGAGTATCTGTTGCCAATTGTTTGACCCCACACAAATGCACGAAGTATTGACTGCCGCCACCAGTCATTGAATGCGTGGTTTGAGATAATCCAGAGAAAAAAGATAAACGATACTCCTATAACACCAGATGCAAAACATTTGAGCGCATGTATGAGTTTTTTTTTCGAGATATTTTTACCATAATAAAGCAGGAGGAAAAAAAACGAAACTGCAAAGAACAAAAATACCCCGACCGGCTGTCTGCACCAAAAAGTGAGTGCGGTTGTCATGCCGGAGAAAACAATAAAACGGTCTTGTTTGGTTTCCAGTGAACGAATGAGGAAATACGACGTAAGCAGCTGAAAAAAAATTGCATACACCGATGACCATACGGTTGTCCAGTTATATGAGATGTAGAAAAAATACGGAGACATGAATATCCATACAAGAGAGATAAAAAAAGAAACGATAATCGGTAAAAATTTTCGGCTGATGATGTATATCAGAAGCACATTGCATCCGTAAAAAAACACCGTAAGGAGCTTGAGGGTCAGAAGGTATTTCCCAAACACGAGAAGCGCCAAAGCCTGAATGAGTGGCACAAGAGCACCATAAAAGAAAAATGTATCTTTATAAAGCATGCCTCCGTTGGCTACATCCATAGCTGGTTTAAATAGTGCTCCGTCATGGTGGGCATCTGCTCCGATAATTGATAAATATCCGTAGACGATGACCGTAGTAAGAAAAAGAATAACGGGAGCGATGTATTTCATCATGGCAATAAATCGATTATTTTTTTCTAACTGTTTGCTGATATTCCAAAAAATAAGCAGAAGTTTTATGGAGCACATAGGAAGGAGAAAAAGAAAAAGTCCGTAGAAGAGATCAGCCGGCGATATATAGCTCAGATAGATATAAATCCGTTCCTTGAGAAATGAGAACAGTACATCAGTGTGAGCAAAAAGATATGTTTTCGGGAATGAATATTTGGCAATAATCCGATCTGATGAAGAATGGAAAGAAATCGCGGCATTTTCATTTCCTTTAAAAGACACAAGTTCTATGAGATATTCACGGTTTTTCGATTGGGCAATAGGCGGAAATCCGAAAGTAAAATATTTATTTTCATTAAACGTATGTGCCTGATATGCTTGTTCATATATCAGTATATCAGTCCGGTTATCTTTGATGCGGAAGGAAATTGTATCGGTATAGTCTCTCGGCTTGTCAAAATGGATAGCAATAGTTCCCAGATTGTTATACCTAGCGATAAATGATTGTGTGATTTTTTCGTTTGCAAGAAGTTTTTTCCCTTGAAGTGTCTTTAGAGAGATACTTTGCGGAAGCACTGTTGCTGTATAATCTTCCAGAGCTTTTATATGAGAACTGAATGTTTTCGAGAGATAAGAAAAAGAAAGAAAGAAGGAAAAAACAAAAACACAGATGATCACTGTTTTATTTTTCATGGACTCCCGTATAAAAATATATCTTAATTTTAGCATATTTTTGCTTCTTATTTGTGTTTGAGGGCACAGTCGTGGTACAAAGGAGAGGGTTTTATGAAACAAAAACAGTTACACACACCCGTACTTCTTATCTCCTATAACCGTCCGGAATGCACAAAAAAGGTTTTATCAGTGCTTCGTGGTGTGCAACCTGCGGATATCTATATGGCGTGTGACGGATGGAAACATAAAAAGGATAGAAAAAAATGTAAAGAAGTACGGTTGCTTGTTAATAGCATAGATTGGAAATGCCGCGTTCATACGTTATTCCACAAAAAAAATTTAGGTTCGAGGGATGGCCCGTATACTGCAATGAAATGGTTTTTTCGCCATGAAAAGATGGGTATAATCCTGGAAGATGATATAGTACCGAACGAAACGTTTTTTCGTTTTTGTGAAGAATTATTGCAGAAATATGAATATGACATACATGTTGGAAGCATAAGCGGAGGGAATGTCATAGCTTCCGATATTTCAATTTCAGGTAGTTACTATTTTTCCAGATATTCCCAAACATGGGGATGGGCGACATGGAAAAGAACGTGGAAACTCTACGACATTCACATGAAACGCTGGCCTGAGATGAAGGGAAAACATATGGTGGAGAAAATGTTTCCGAATATATGGACAAGGACGTATTGGACGTGGATTTTTAATGCAGTGTACAGAGGAGAAATACCATCAGCGTGGGATTACCAATGGACGTTTATGTCATGGCTGCACGGACTTTTGACCATCATGCCGACAGTCAATATGATACAGAACACCGGGATAGGTTCAAAGGATGCAACGCACACGAAATATACGAATTGGATGAGTTCAATCCCCGTAAAACCAATGACATTTCCTCTCAAGCACCCAAAAGGGAAAATTATCAATTCCGCACTGGATACATTGTTACAGAGACGGATGTACGTATTATGGAAAGAACTGGTAATGAGTATATATAGAAAATTGAAATATACGGTATGAAACAGAAACTTTTTATTGTTATTCCGGCTTATCAGGAAGAACGCGTCATTACGTCTGTCATTTGTGAGCTCCATACATTCGGATACAGAAATATTATTGTTGTGGATGACGGATCAACCGATGGTACGTATCATAGATCACAGCAAGCAGCTGCTATTGTTCTTCGGCACAGCATGAACAGAGGAAAAGGTGCAGCGGTGAAAACCGGAATTGCCGCAGCCCGGATGTTAGATGCTGATATAATCGTCACATTTGACGGAGACGGCCAACATGATCCTAAAGATATTAAGAATATGCTCCAATATATGCATAAGGGGTATGATGTGATATTGGGGAGCAGGTTTTTGCATAAGCAGAATATTCCAACATTGAAGAGAATTTATAATGGTATTGCCAATAGCATTGCCTATGTTTTATACGGCATATGGGTGACAGACAGCCAATCAGGATTTCGCGCATACAACAGAGATGCATTTAGCGCTCTTGACACTGAAAGCGACCGGTATGAATTCGACAGCGAAGTCTTACGGGAAATTCACATGAACAAATTGAAATATAAGGAAATTCCCATCCACGTACGGTATACCAGATATTCGCAGAAAAAAGACGTAAAACAGGGTTTTCTGTCAGGAATTAAAACGGCATTCCAATTAGTGATGAAAGCCTGAGAGGATTATTCGTATGGATATCAGCACATTTATAGCCAGGCGATATAATCGCGAAAAGAGAATCATTGATGCATCAAAGAAGAAAAGACGTATTGCAGATACGTGGCTTCAGGATGACAATGTCGGATCATGGAGGCATGAGCGGATGATTCAGGGCGTGGATCCGATCATAGCGTCGTATCCCAAAGCGAAGTGGCTTACCGTGGGAGACGGCCGTTTCGGAAAAGAAGCTCATTACATCTGGAAAAAAGGCGGAAATGTCGTTGCGTCAAACATCAGCGACCAGCTTCTGAAAGAAGCAAAAAGAATTAACTTTATTCCAGCATATAGTGTGAAAAATGCAGAGAAATTATTACTGAAGGATCAGAGTTTTGATTTCGTTCTGTGTCAGGAATCCCTGCACCATTTTCCGCGGCCATTTCTCGGACTTTATGAAATGATCCGTGTGGCCAGAAAAGGAGTGGTCATAACAGAGCCAAATGACATATTTCATGATCACACGCTTCTTCAGGAATTGTTCTGGAACATAAAAATGGCGGTCAAAAAAATACTCGGAATCAAGGAAGTTCCTCCGTTTGAAACAGTAGGAAATTATCTGTACCGCGTTTCTTTGCCGGAGGTAGAGAAACTGTCCATTGCATTGGATTTACCGCTTATTGCACACAAAGGAATTAACGATAAATATTATGAAGGAGTGGAATTTGCTCCCCTCCGGCATTCAACGCTTTTTATAAAAGTCCGCTTATGGATATGGCTCTTAGACGCACTCTGTGCTTTAGGATTTTTGAAACCGAATGATATAAGTATTATCATATGGAAAACTATGCCGACCAAACAGTGCCTGAAGGGATTACAATCTGTGGGATTTCAGATCATCCGTCTGGCAAAAAATCCATATGTTTAATATAGTACATATAGGTACCGTTACCATCTATCAGATTGTCCTGGCTTTCGTGGCAAGCTTCATTATCGGACAGCGTCTTTTGCGGTTTATCCGCCGTGAAACTTCGCAATCACTCTTTAAAATGCTCACGGTCATCGGTATCTGGGGAGGAATAGGAGCAATTGCCCTTTTTCCTAAGATAGCACATTTTATACGGATTCGGATGGGATTCGGAGAAAATTTTAATACTATCATTTTTATAACATTTGTTATTCTTTTTGTTCTTTTTTTCCGAATTCTTTCCATTATTGAACGCATAGAAAACACCATTACGGAACTTATCCGCAGAGAAGCGTTGCGGGACATACAAAAGATGCATAAATGAAAATCCCACGTATCTCAATCATTACACCGAGCTTCAACCAGAGAAGGTTTATCGCAAGGACTATAGAAAGCGTTTGCGCACAGGATTATCCGAACATCGAATATATCGTCATGGACGGAGGATCGACGGACGGGACGGTAGACATACTTAAGAATGGAAAATGGAAAATGGAAAATGGAAAAAAAAACATACTATTCAGATGGGTGAGTGAGAAAGACAATGGGCAGGCGGATGCAATCAATACGGGGCTAAGGAAAGCAACAGGAGACATAGTCGGATATCTGAATTCTGACGATTATTATGAGCCGGGAGCAATCCGCAAGGTTATGGAGATATTTCAAAAAGACAAGGCTGTTCAGTGGTTGACAGGGGATTGCCGAATAGTGAACGAAAAAGGTAATGAAATTGAGAGATGTATCAGATTTTATAAAAAGGCATGGCGGCACATCCCTTTGCAGTATGCATTGCCGGTCCTCAATCCCATTGCCCAGCCCAGTACGTTCTGGAGAAAAAGAGTTATGGATACTCTTGGTACCTTTAAACAGACGCTTACATATGCATTTGACTATGACTATTGGATAAGGCTTTCAAAACAGTATCCGTTAACAGTGCTTCCGGATACATTATCCTGCTTCCGAATCCATAAAAAATCAAAAGGAGGGTCTGATTACCGCCTGCAGTTTGAGGAGGAAATGAGGATTGCAAAACATCATTTTGACAATCCAATACTTCTGCGTCTGCATCGCGCCCATGCAAAATTAACAATCTGGACGTACAATAGAATAAAATAATTTAAATGAAAATGCCATTGAAGTATTTTTCAGCGAAACGTATTTTTTTTCTTATTTTAGGAGTTCTCCTGGCCGTTTTTGTCTTTGCTATCCCCCCTTTCCAGAAGCCCGATGAGCCTCTGCATTTCAAACGGGCTTTCGCTCTTTCGATGGGACAGATAACCTGCAAACACAGTCGTGAATACTCACGCGGATATTTCACCTATCCCAAGAGCGTTGATGCGTTTCCGGACGCAATGCTTTCCCAAGCAATTATTATGAAACCTGAGGGAAAATATCCGCTTTCACTGTTTTTCAGGTCTTATCCGATTGATCTTATGCGAGCTGTCGATCTTCCGTATAATTGTACGTTGCCATTTACAGGATATATCCCGCTGTCTTTGGGAATTTTATTCACCTTGCCGATAAACAACCTCCTTATCAGTTTTTACGGCGCACGCTTGACCGCAGCGCTTGTTTTTTTCCTGTCAATCCTTTTTTGTTTCCGGATTCTTCCGAAAAGATATTGGTATATCTTAGGATTTTCTTCCGTTCTTCCTATGGTTCTTCAGCAGGTTACGGCAGTTTCGTATGACTCTCTGGCAATTTCGCTTGGATGTATCCTTTTTTCATTGTTCATGCGTTTTTTAGAGAAAAAAGCTTTACGGTTGAGGGAACTTATACTTTTTTACATCATTCTTCTTGTATTTCTATTTACGAAACCGGGGTATTATCTATTTTCACTAGTGTCCCTGATTTTGTTAAACCGCGTTTACACCTCTTGGATAAAGAAATGGATATTGGCGGGCATCATGATTATCGGAATTGTCGCTATTTCGTGGTATAGTCTGACGTTACCCATATAAACATGTTTTTACATTTGGTTAATTCAGTCATTCAGAAATCAATTATTTCCCATGATCGTTGGTTTTTTCTATGGGTTTTATGGAATACTTTTTGGTCAAAACAGGAATTTTTTATCCAAAGCACCATAGGAATCCTGGGATGGATAGATACCCCGCTTCCTCCTTTTCTCTATTATGGATTCGCCGTTTTATTGGGTATTGTCCTCATTAAAACGTCTGAAAGAATCAAAAAACCTTTACCGCTGGGCATGGTGCTTTTCCTTACCGGTCTTTTTTTAGGAACGATATTTTGCTTCATGTACTTTTTTTACATACACGGAACACCTGTTGCTTCTCCTGCGATTGATTCCCTGCAAGGAAGATATGTGCTTCCGATAGTACCGTTTATTCTTCTCATCCTAACAGAATGGATAAGAATATGTATTCGGCACAAAAAAATTACGGTTGTTGTTTTTGGAATTATTTTCATAATGAGTTTAGGTCAAACACTATTTATGCGTTACTATGACTACTCACAGGTATTTGATAATGCGGAAGCGTTACAGTCGGTTGAACAAGAATTACAGAGTAATAGGGAATTTCCCACTGTGCTTGTAAACAATCCTCAGTCATATACATATGAAGTCAGATTTCCGAACTATAAAATCGGAGGATTTCAATTGCTGCTTTCTGTAGATGAGAAAAATCCGGTAACTGTACCATACCTGTTTGAACTGAAGGATGCCTCATGCAGTAAACGTATGAGAAGTGGATATCTGGATCAGACCGAGCTTCACCGGAAACATATTTATACTCAGTACGTACCTATTACTCCCTTACCGGAGAGGAATGTATGTCTCGTACTATCTCCTGTTTTTGCTGAAAGCGGCATGCAGTTTCTCCCATTAGTACGTGATGGCGGGAAACCGATTATCAATTTTCTTTACATTAAAAAATAATTACGCATGTCTTGGGAAGAATCCGCTCTTATGCACTGTTTCAACTGTTTATCGAAGAAGAAACCTGTTCCATTATATCTGTCTTATGATCGGATGCATAAGATTGCCGGAGATTTTCTTATTCAACAATGTCCTACATGTAAACTCCTGTCTGTCAGCCCTCATCTGAACACCCAACAATTGTCTTTTTATTACCCGAGCTCGTCGTATTATTCCTATTTCGATTCCGGGAGTTCAGTTTTAAGAAAGCTTCGGAGTTATCTGATATACCGTTTTTATCATCCGACGGTTTTTTCAAAAATACTGTTCCTTTTTGTCAATACCATACCGGCTATACCGAAAATGAAAATACACGGCAAACTCATGGACGTGGGATGCGGAAACGGAGAAACGTTAAGAATCCTCAAAAAGCATGGATGGGACGTCTACGGAGTGGATATCGATGAGGCTGCGGTTCGGTACGCAAAAAAAAGCGGACTTATGCATGTTCAAAAGGGAACGCACGAGAGCCTATCGCGGTATCCTGATAATTTTTTTGACGTCATCCGCGCGTATCATGTGATCGAACACATGGACAGTCCGGAAAAATTTGTAAAACTTGCTTTCCAAAAACTACAAAGAGGAGGAGAGCTGATAATCGGAACGCCCAACGGCATGAGTCTTACCTCAAGAGTGTTTGGTTCTTGTTGGTATAACCTGGATACTCCCCGTCATCAATATATTTTTTCTCCTTCCAACCTGAAAAAGATGCTTTATCGCATGAGGTTCCGGGTAACAGATCTCCAATTTTCATCCGGCGGAGGCTTTTTAGGAAGCATTCAGTATTTCCTGTCCGACAGGTTTGGTTGGAAGTTCCAGTTGATACACAGCACGGCTCTGTTTTTCTTATTTTATCCTCTGGACTTCGTAACTGATAAAATGCACATGGGTGATGTGTTTGTCATGAGCGCTCGTAAATCTATGCACAAAACACAAAACGGCTAAAAAACTTATGGCTACCGCTTTGTCAAGGGTTTTTAAAAAACACATTGTTTGTGAGATTATCTGTCTTTTGCTTTTATCGCTTACTCCTCTTTTGTGGCTGAAATCCGGTGAAGTGGTCATGGGACACGACTCGGGATTCAGGATAAATTTCATTCCTTACTATAAAAGCCTCTTATTTGCCTGGAATCCATCCATGAATTTCGGAATAGATTGGCAGCTGTATAAAGGCTTCCTGACAACTCAATTGCCTGAATTTCTGTTCACCGTAGGTACAGGGTCATGGGAAACCGGACAGCGGATGACAATGGTTTTTTGGTTTTTTGCCGTGCAACTGTCTATGTATGTACTGGTAAGATCCATACGATGGGAAAACAAACACTGGTTATTCAGAATCGGAACGAGCGTGTTTTACGCATATAATTTTTTTATTCTTCAGGCATGGTTTATCGTTGAGAGAGCAAAGTTTTCCCTTTATGCGGCACTCCCTATATCAATTTTCCTTTTATATCGCGTCTTTATTTTAAAAAAATCAATTGTCAAAAATGCGGTTCTTTTCGGGCTCTTGTATTTTTTCTTCAGCGGCGGGGGATCACCGCCTCTGTATGGTGCAACGCTCGTTACGTGGATGTGTACCATAGCTCTTTTTACCATCATACTTTGGAAAAAAGAGAACATACGGGGACTTATTTTTTCCGTAAAGACAGCATGTATCTTCGGCATCGTATTTGTCAGTATGAATGCGTTTTGGATTATCCCGCAGGCAGGGCTATATATAAACACGTATACAAGCGCTGTAGCTCAGCGTGGAGGTATAGACGGACTCATCGCGTGGGAAAGGGAAAATAGTAAAAACGCAGGCATCATAAACCTTCTCCGTTTGGAGGGTATACCGGATTGGTATGAAAATCCGTATCATGCGTATGCGAAAAATTATTTGGATAACCCTATTCTAATCGTCAGCAGTTTCATTCCGATAGTTGCAATACTTTTTGGACTCATGCATTCATGGGAAAAAAAGGTGAAGCATAATCCGGTTATCTATCTTACTTTCATGCTACTATCTGTCGGATTATTTTTTGCCGGCGGATCGCATCCGCCGCTTGGAATTGTGTTTGAGTATGCCATGCGCCACGTACCGGGATTTGCCATCTTTCGGTCAAGTTTTTACAAATTCGGGCCTCTTGTGTGGTTTTCTGTAATTCTCTTATCTCTGTATTTCATCGATACAATTATCATGAGTCGTATAAAGATAAAAACCGTACGAGCAGTATTAGGTATTGCAGTTATTTTGGGAATACTCCTGTACCATTACCCCTATTTCAAATCTGATTTTTTCCGGTTTTACGGACAGTTTTCGACGAAAGTCCGGGTTCCTGCGTATACAAAAGAAATGGCAGCCTATGTCCACACAAATACCGATCCATTAGACCGCCTTTTGGTGCTTCCGAAGATTACCTCGAGAGTTTACAACCTGCCGATGGATGCCTATACGTGGAACTTTTTAAGTACAGATGTTTTTCCCAGGAACGTCATCAACAGGTCTATTATTGCCAATGACACGCTTTCCACAGATGTGATTCATACGATATATTCAGAATTGCTCTATGGTACGAAAGAAAATTTTTTAAGACTCTCCCGCATTGCAGGTATTCGATATATCCTCTGGAGAGAAGATGCATTGTATAATCCTACAATTACTGATGTGACAAAAGACTTTCAGAAAAAAAGGTTAGCACAATTGTTTTCAAATCCTATCCATACATCAGGGCTTTGGGAACTATATGATATCGAAGATCCCCACATTATTCCTCTTGTGTGGACTCCTGATACGATTTCCGTGACGGAACAGGCAACAGATAATCCCCTTGACCTATTGCTGACGTCACAATCGCAAAAAATGGCAGTCATCGAAGGAACAACCTTACCGCAAGATTTTATCCAAGCTGATTGTCTCTATTGTCAGGAGAACGAGTATATGAAAATGGTTTTGGCAACACCGCTTCCCCGGCTTCGGTTTGAACCGGGGAATCCATTGTTTTCCCTACTCCTCATGAAAGATAAAGAGGCCATTCAGAATGCGGATCCAAATCCGGAGGCGCAATTTAATGCCTATATATCCCATACGCAGTTCCTGCTTGCGCTTCTTGATTCACCCGAGAAACCGAAGATGTTTGACCAGGAATCGGTTATCTCAGATCTGAAAAAATCCTTCCGGACTTCTTTGGATCTCTTGTCAACACTGTCGGGCAGACAGAAAAATGTGTATGCAACACGGCTTCTTCTTTTTACGGATGTTTCAACAGGATTTATATCCAAAATGACAGGACTTCCGGATACTCAAAAATCTGACCTGGAGGCATTTTTTCATACATTGAGATCTGAGGCTGAAACATCCGCATGGTTAACTTCTGATAAAGCGGACATCAGATATGAGATCCAGACGCAATCAGACGATTCGTATGACGTGCTCATAACAAATATGGATACTCCTCTTCCGCCCATAGAGATTGATGGCATCACAGTACAGGATACTCATCAGATTTATATTCCGTCCGGATACCACAGATTACGGGTTATGTCTCCGTTTATAAAATCAGGGACAATACCGCGAATTTTTTTCAAAAAAACAGGACACAACACAATTCAGATTCCGGAGATAACTTTTCATAAAATTGATCCTACCCGTTATCGCATAGAAGTGAGAGGAGCAAAGGAACCGTATGTTTTGGTTTTGAATGAATTGTTTGAGAAAAACTGGAAAGTAAAAATTGAAAGCAGTAACGCTCATCTTGACGAAACCCTTCATGGAAAAGCCAATGGGTATGCAAATGCATGGTATATTGAAAAAACAGGGGACCATACTATGATAATTTCTTATCAGCCCCAGACATTTTTTCTTATAGGATGCCTTTGGTCAATAACAGCTATTGCCGGTAGTATGTATGTGTTAATCAAAAAGTAATCTATGGGAGCGTGGTACTTTGCATCAGGAGATCTTGATTTTTTTTGGCCGGAACAAATTCAAGCTCTATCATGGTTTCCGAACCTTTGGCGGACTGATATTGGATTAGGTAAATCCGTCATCCAGAGTTTATGGCTGGATTATCCATTTCGTCTTTTTCTAAAAGCCCTTTTTTCATTGGGTATTTCGTGGTTTTTTATTGAAAAGATCCTTTGGTTGGGAGTTTTATCTTTAGGTATCTATGCATCATACCGACTGGCTAAATATCTTTTTTCGCGTGCCAGATGTTTTCTCCTTACACCTATTTTGTATATAGGAAACACATACGCGCTTCTACTTTTTGGCGGAGGACAGCTGGGAGTAGCATTCGCATACAGTGTATCACCGCTTGTTTTATTAACTTTTATTCAATATATCGATAATTATAATGATGTACGATCTTTGATAAAGAACGGGTTATGGTTTGCGCTTCTTATATGTTTTGATATTCGGCTTGCTTTTCTTATTCTTTGTACTGCTGTTTTTTATTTTTTGATGAAGATGTTTACGTACCGCAGGGCGTTTCCACGGTTTTGGATCCGGCTTACACGCATATTTTTCATTCCTTTGGTAGTTGCCGCGAGTATCCATCCGTACTGGATTTTACCGACAGTTATTCAGTTGCAAAGTATATCCCAGATAGGAGAACAATTTACAAACAGCGGCATGCTACGATTTTTGAGTGTTGCTGATTTTTCCCATGCCATTTCTTTATTGCATCCGAACTGGCCGGAAAATCTGTTCGGAAAAGTATATTTTTTGCACCCGGAATTCCTTGTATTGCCGATCGTGGCTTTTTCTTCGCTGCTTTTTATTGATAAGACACATAGGACAAATACGATGAATAAGACAAAAATATTTTTTTTTGCTCTTCTTGCGTTATTCGGAGCTTTTTTTGCAAAAGGTGTTCAGGAGCCGTTTGGAGGACTCTATTTGTGGCTTTTTACCCACGTACCCGGATTTGTTATGTTTCGGGATCCGACAAAATTTTATCTCCTTATTGCCTTATCTTTTTCCGTTCTTATTCCATATTCACTGACCAAGATCTATGACGTTGTTTATTCTCGATGTCAAACATCTAAAACGTATTATTCCAAACGGATAGGTACTATCGTAACAGTAATTCTTTATACGTCTTTTTTTATTTTTTGGTCGGGGACTATGCGTCAGATTTTTGTTGGAGGTTTATCAGGTAATTTCAAACCTCAGCAGGTTCCCAATGAATATGTACGACTTAAAAATATGCTCGTATCCGACGCTCAATCATCAAGGACGCTTTGGCTTCCAACCATGGAAAAGTTTGCATACTATTCGACGCTTCATCCCTATGTTACAAAAGATACGATATTTCCCGGTTTGTCGGATACCAACTTACTGGATTTTGTTTCCAGTCAATCATTCTACGATGCATTGTCTGATTATGGTGTCAGATATGTCATCGTGCCGATAGATACGGAGAAGCGGATATTTCTGTCTGATTACACATTTGACCCATTAATACGCGAAAGACTCATATCTGCCTTGTCCCAGACACGATTACAAAAAATCCCTGAATATTCTGACATCGCTGTATTTGAAAATTCGTTTTTTATGTTTCACCTGGAGATACCTTCGTATGTTGGGCAACAAGAATACTGGTCAAAGATCGGAGTCATCCTCAGTATTGCCTGTGGAATAATCTGCATGATATTCCTTTTTTTTAATAGGGAAAACTATGGTAAGTAATGTATTTTTAATATCTCTCTTTGCTCTTTACTCCCTCGTAACATATTGGCTAGGATTTTGTATTATTCAGAAGTTGATGAAAGATTCTCCGATAGTGTTTCGATTCACAGCGGCATATCTTATCGGAGTCGGAGTCAGTATTCCCCTTACATATCTTTTCTCATGCCTGTTATCCGTATGGTCGAGCGAGCCTATCCTTTGGGGAACAATCGCGACACTCATGCTGTGCTTTATATTATTAATTTTTTTCAAAAAGATTCCTGTTTTCCCACAATCGATATCCGGAAAAAATCTATCACTATCTGATATATTCCTTGTCATTTTTAGCTTCGCGTTTAGTTTTTGGATGATGGGAAAATCGTTCCGGGGTAGTCCGGACGGACAATTGTTTGTGGCCGGCAATGCGGTTTTTGATTTTGGACACATGGTGGGAATTATCCGTTCCATATCCTGGGGCAGTAATATTCCCATTATGTCTCCGTTTTTTGCCGGAGAACCGTTTCTGTACCACTTTTTCTTTCCGTTCTGGATAGCTCTTTGGGAGTATTTCGGAATTCCTATAGTACCAGCAGTCACTATCCCGAGCTCTTTTTCATTTGCCTCGCTTCTTATCATGATTTACTACGTTGCGCAGATGATAGGCAAAAGGGGGAAGCTTGTCGGATGGCTTGCAGTCTTTTTGACTTTAACCCATAGCACTCTCACGTTCTGGCATCTGCTTTTTCGGAAAGGGATTTCTTTGCAGTTTTTACAGGATATATGGCGTCTGCCTTCGTATCCATTTGCAGGGCCGTTTGACGGATCCGTCATTTCCATTTTTACGACCCTTAATCCGTATGTCAACCAGCGGCATCTTGCATATGCTGCAGCGTGCGGGATACTCCTCATTGTGCTTGTTGGCCGGCTCACAGAGGAAAAACGGCTGAATGTGAAAACAGGCGCTTTGGTTGGCAGCATAGCAGGATTGTTGTTTTTCTGGAATATTACTGTGAGTCTTTTGACAGGACTGTATATCATTATGTTATTTTTACTGAAAAAAACTCCAAAAACTATAGGCGTGTTTGTTCTTTGCAGTATCGGAGTGATAACCGTCTATTTTCTTCCGTTTTTCCCGCATTGGAATACCGTACTACGTTTTTTGGAGCTTTTCTACAAAAGCAGGATACTCATTTCACCAGCGGAGTCTTATCAATGGTCATGGATTCGGTATTTCTGGGAAAATCTGGGGATTCTGCCCATTGTCGCATTATTTGGATTTTTCATCCTGCCGAAAAAATTCCGATACTTTTTTTTGCCGTCAATCGGGATGGTGCTTATTCTTTGTTTTTTCGCAGTTTTTCAAAAAACAGGCTTTGATCAGAAATTTTTCTCATTTTCCATCATCTGGATAAACATACTTGCGGCAATCGCCCTTGCTGGATTGTGGAAAAAAGGCTGGCTGCTGCGGATCATGATGGTGGTACTCATCTGTATTCTTACCGTATCGGGAGCAGCGGACCTTATGGTGATAAAGAATGATTTTGCATTCCCTTTGGTTTCCAAGGATCTTATTCCTGTGCTGTTCTGGGTTAAAAACAACACTCCGAAAGATGCCGTCTTTGTATCGTATGCGGATATCATTGATCCGGTCGCTTTAGCGGGACGGAAAAACTACTACGGATTTTTCGGAAACGCCGGATCAACTGACCGTTCACTTGCCGTAAAGGATGTGTATGCAGGGGATGTGAAAACAGCGCGCATATTAGGCGTATCGTATATTTTAGCACCGAAAGGAAAAAAAAGCGACTTCCCGTATGCCGTGGATGCACTGTATTTCCAGGAGCATGCAATGAACGTGTATGAGGACGGAAACTTCGTCATTTACAGTGTGGTAAAATAAATAGTATGAAAAGCCCGAAGCATAAAGTCAGCGTCGTGACCGGGGGGGCCGGATTTATCGGATCACACCTTTGCGATAGCCTGATAGCGCTAGGTCATCAGGTTTTTGCATTGGATAATCTCCTTACCGGAAGTGAATCGAATATTGAACACCTTGCGTCTCATCCGCTATTTACCTTCGTACGGTACGATGTAACCCATGAGATGCCTATTATGCCCGATGTTCATTATGTTTTTCACCTGGCATCTCCAGCGTCAGTACCGGATTATCAAAAGTATAGTGAGGAAACGGCATTGGTTAATTCTGTCGGAACAAGAAATCTTCTGAAGTTCACACGGGCATACAGGGCACAATTCCTTTATGCGTCAACGTCCGAAGTATACGGAAGCCCCCTGGAGCATCCGCAGAAGGAAACGTATTGGGGCAACGTGAACCCGAACGGCGTCCGCTCCTGTTATGACGAGTCCAAGCGGTTCGGCGAGATGATGACCATGCTGTATGTCAGAAAATACGGACTGGACGCACGGATTGTCCGCATTTTCAATACCTACGGACCAAGGATGCGCAAAGACGACGGCCGGGTTGTTTCCAATCTCATCAACCAAGCTCTTTCAAGTTTGGCAATGACCGTCTACGGAGGCGGATCGCAGACCCGGTCTTTTTGTTACGTTTCCGATCTGGTTGACGGAATTCTACGGGCTATGCTTTCTCCGAAGACAAACGGAGAAGTCATAAATCTCGGAAATCCGGAAGAGTATACAATGATTGAATTGGCCAAAAAAATACAGGCAATGACAAAAACAACATCAGAGATTGTATTTAACCCGCTTCCTGAAGATGATCCGGATAGACGGAAACCGGATATCTCGAAAGCAAAAACACTTTTAGGATGGAAACCGACCGTCAGCGTGAATGACGGCCTAAAGAAAACCATTGAATATTACAGAAATAGTTGATGGTCAATAGTTCATAGTGTAAGTATTCGGTCTTTTCTGGTGGAGTTGTCATTGCGATCCCGCCTTGGGCGGGAGAAGCAATCTCTATAATAAAGATCGCCGCGCCCTTTCAGGACTCGCGATGACAGATTGTGTAAGTCATGAAGTATTAAGTATGAAAATACAAGACTTAATGTTTATTAGTGTAGTACTTGCATTATTGGTTATTCAGAAGAGTAAATGGTTTTTATATATGGGACTGGCCTGTTTTGCATTGGCAATTCCGTTGTTTGCAAAGTGGATTTTTTTCACAGGAGAGCGGCTGACGTGGTACGGGGCTGGATTCTTGCTTATAGCAGTAATAATCCAAGTTTTTCAAGTTCATAAAGTTGAAAGTTCATAATGAATAATTACTAAAAAACTTTATAACTTTATAACTTTTTAACTCATATGAATATCTTAATCACCGGAGGAGCAGGATATATAGGGTCAATAACGAATTGGTTCCTGAAATCCAAAGGACATACGACTGTTGTTTTTGATAATTTAGAAAACGGTCACAAAGAGGCTGTGGGAGATACACAGCTTATTGTCGGAGACCTTCGGAACAAAGAAGATATCAGAAAAGTTTTTTCCGACGGCCGATTTGATGCAGTCATCCATTTTGCTGCGCTTGCCCTCGCAGGCGAATCCATGGAAAAGCCGTATGAGTATTTCTACAATAATATTACCGGAGGACTGAATCTGCTGGAAGCAATGCGGGAAACAACCTGTAAAACAATTATTTTTTCTTCAACGTGCGCGGTGTACGGATTTCCAAAAAACCTTCCGGTAGCAGAAGAGTCGCCCATCGCTCCGGCATCCGTCTACGGAGCGTCAAAACGCAATTTTGAGGAGATTTTACACTGGTACGATACAATTTACTCGATAAAACACGCGAATCTCCGGTATTTTAATGCATGCGGAGCTCTTCCTGACGGATCATTAGGAGAAGATCATAAACCGGAAACACATATTATTCCCGTTGCACTGTCAAAGGCAGTATCCGGAGAATCCTTTCCGCTGTTTGGAAAGGACTACCAGACGCAGGATGGCACGTGTATCCGCGATTATATCCACGTTTTAGACTTGGCTGACGCCCACCTGAAGGCTGTTGAATATTTGCAAGGTAAAGATACAACCGTATCTATTAACTTAGGTGTGGGAAGAGGATATTCCAACATGGAGGTGCTTCATGCAGTTGAAGAAGTGACAGGAAAAAAACTGAAAACAGTTGACAAGCCGAGGCGATGGGGAGATCCGGATGCTATATATGCCGATAACACACAAGCCAAAGAACTGCTTGGTTGGGAGCCGCAATTTACGGACATTACTTCCATCATCCAAACTGCATGGAAATGGCATGAGAAACACCCGTTGGGATATAAGAGTTAAGAAGAATGGGTTATGTGTTTAGAGCGGAAGAATACCCCGGATAAATAACAGAGAGCCTAGAAGGATCAATGTGCAATAGTTTTTCCGCGTCTCGTTTTGTTGCCTCTGAATCACATAAGAAGTGCTGACATTCCCGTTTTGCCCATTTCAAACGATGATTTTGAACTGAAATGATTGTTTTATCAAAACTTTCAGGATAATGAAGAAAACTTACGTCATGAATTGTCGTTATCCCTCTTACTCCTTTTCCTAGAGGCGGCTGCGTCCAATCACTGCTCCAAAAGACGTCTAAGGGGCCGGTAAACCAGGGTATTGGTATGATATGAAGAATATTCCATAACCAATCAAGTATGGTTGGAGGAAGGGAGATGATAACTGTTTTGACAGAGGGATTACTATTTTTTACCTCATCGCAAAAAGTTTCTAATTTATTTCTCTGCCGAAGGGAAGATCCAAAAAGAACATACGTATTGTTTGTATCTAATTGTATAATCTGTTTCACCATTTCTCGGACATATCTTCCGACCCCCGTCCCTTCGTAAACCACCTGGCTGATATCAATGCCGACATTCATAGGTTATTCCTTATTATACATACACTTTATACTTCACACATAATACCGTATACTTACAGCGATGATTATCGCAATTGACGGGTATGAGGCAAATGTCGATAAGCGCGTTGGAATCGGCAGGTATGCGTATGAAATACTGCGACATATATATCTCATAAGACAGAATACGGCGGGTAATAAAGAGAGTATCCAATTCCGTATATACCTTCCGGATAAGCCAAAACTGGATATGCCTAAGGAAACGTACTGGTGGCAGTACCGGGTAGTCTGGCCAGGGCGCTTCTTTACCGTTCTGGGGCTTCCTTTACGGCTTATGATAGACCGGCCGCAGGCAGATGTCGTATTTTCGCCGACCCATTATATTCCCCGGTTCACGGCTATTCCCAGATTGATGTCGATAATGGATCTTTCATACCTAACCTACCCGCACCTGTTTCGAAAGAAGGATTTCCACCAATTGCTCCATTGGACAGCCTATTCCGTCGTTCATGCAACCGGTATTTTCACGATCAGCGAGTTTAGCAAACATGCTATAATTGAGGCATACCATGTTCCTGCGGATCGGGTTGTCGTGACCCACCCCGGTTTTTCTATGGACACAAAAACTATCAGGAAAGAAATCCAGAAGAAATACAAACTCACTTCGCCCTACATTCTCTCGGTGGGAACGATTCAGCCTCGAAAAAATTACGCAATGCTCATAGAAGCCTTTGCAAAATATATAAAAATCCTTGGCGATAAGGAAACGGATTTGGTCGTTGTCGGGAAAAAGGGGTGGTTATATGAGCCGATTCTCCAGGCGCCGAAGAAATACGGTGTTTCTGATCGGGTGAAATTCCTTTCATTTGTTCCGGATGGTGATTTACCCTCTCTGTATGCAGGCGCCCAGTGTTTTTGTCTTCCCAGCCTGTATGAGGGCTTTGGGCTGCCTGTTCTGGAGGCTATGGCTGTCGGGTGTCCGGTAGTGGTGAGTAACTCCTCCAGCCTGCCTGAAATAGCCGGAAAAGCCGGTATTTACGTAGACCCGCAGGATGCAGACTCCATTGCGAAAGGATTGGATAAAGCCATACAAGAAAAAAATACTGCGGAAGGAAAAAAGAGGATTGCAGTGGGGATTGAGCAGATGAAAAAGTTTACGTGGGAGAACGCAGCCAGAGAAACGCTGAAAGTCTTAATGGAAGCGGGAGGGGAAAGGGGAATGCAGTATGCGTGCAATAATTGATTTTTGGGTATTTTTGGCAACGTTAACCGGACTAATTCCGAGCCACACAATACGGTTATTTTTTTACCGTTATTTTTTCCGCGTGAAGATCGGAAAAGACAGCACTATCCATTGGCTGGCTCGATTTAATCAGCCGTCCGGAATTTCTATCGGACATAATACCGTCATTGGCAATGACGCGTTTCTTGACGGACGGGTAAAAAGGGAGTGGAAGGGGAGGAGGCCAAACGCGCTAACCTATCTTCAGGAATTTTTCTCTCCCCGCGAGCACCCGTTAACAATCGGAAACAACGTGTCGATTGCAGGAGAAGTGCGGATTTTCACTATGCAACACGATATTGATGATCCTGATTTTAAGGAAGTAAGCAGCCCGGTTATTATAGAGGATTATGTCGTCATCGGAACCAGAGTGACAATTCTTCCGGGTGTCACAATCGGAAAAGGCGCGGTGGCGGCCAGCGGAGCAGTCGTGACGCACGATATAGCGCCTTTCACTGTAGTTGGCGGGATCCCGGCAGTGTTTATCCGCAACAGAGCAAAAAATCTTCGGTATACGCTTAAATTTGCGCGGTTATTTCAATGAGCTGTACGTCTCCCATGGATCTATCAATTATTATTACCAGCCGTAATACACGAGAACTGCTATCACGCTGCGTATCACGTGTGTATCAAACTCTCAAAAACGCTGATTTTTCCTTTGAAATTATCGTTGCGGACAATGCATCAACAGACGGATCTCGGAGTATGCTTCAGAAGAAATTCAATACCGTTGTTCTTATTGCAAACAAAACAAATGTCGGTTTCGGAAAAGCAAATAATCAGGGGATTCGAAAAAGCAAAGGAGAATATATAGTACTGCTTAATTCCGATACGGAAGTCCTGCCACATGCAGTCCAGAAATTATTGTCTTTTTCCCGATCTCACAGGAACTGCTTTGTCGGACCAAAACTGGTAAATCCAGATGGTTCAGCGCAAACATCCTGCGGACCATTTTTCACAATACCGGTTATTTTTGCAATTCTTTTTTTGAAAGGAGACATCTTCGGGGTAACCCGCTGGTCCCCCAACTCTACGAAAAAAGTTGATTGGGTGTCCGGAGCCTGTTTGATAGCTCCCAAAAAAGTTTTTCTGGACGGACTCCTGTTTGATGAAGACATATTTATGTATATGGACGAGATAGACCTTCTCTATAGAGCAAGAAAAAAAGGATATGCAGCATACTTTTATCCGGAATCAACCGTAGTTCATCTGGGAAGCGGAAGCTCGATTGATAAACGGAAGGGGCCGATTCTGAATATATTCAGAGGATTTCAGTTGTTTTATAGGAAACACTTCCCCGGTTGGCGTCTATTGGTCCTGAGAGGTATGCTACAATGCAAAGCATTCCTTGGCATTTTCATCGGATATATGACCGGAAACAGAGAGTTACAAACTACGTATGAAGAAGCTAGCAGATTGGTTCACTAATACCGGATTATATAGTATCGCGCTTTTTCTTCTTGCGTTCATTCCGCTGTACCCGAAATTACCCTTGATCGATGTTGTCCAGACATGGGCATACATCCGGCTGGAGGATTTTTTTATTGCCATATCCTGTATTATTTTTATTTGGATAAAAATCAGGGAACGGAAATTTCCCCAAACACCCCTGAATGTTCCCATCATCACCTATTTTATCATTGTCGGAATTTCTCTTATTCATGCGCTTTTGTTCATATTTCCGCGGTTTCCGACGCAGCTATTCGGGCATTTAGCGGTATTACACTACCTTCGGCGCGTCGAATATATTTTTTGCTTTTTCCTTGCTTTTGAAGCATTTCGAAGGAAACCCAAACTTGGAGGGGTCATAACCGTTTTGTCTCTCACTTTTTTAGGCGTGATTCTGTACGGATTCGGTCAGAAATTTTTCGGATTTCCTGCATTTTTGACCATGAATGAAGAGTTTGCCAAAGGAATTCCTCTTCGCCTGCCCTCAACAGCACGTATTCCCTCCACGTTCGGCGGACATTACGACCTGGGAGCGTTTCTTGTTTTTATGATTCCCATCATGGGGAGTATGATTTTTGCAGTAAAGAAGTGGTTTTTGAAAATTCTGTATTTCATTCTCGCTTTAGGCGGGCTGATTATTCTTCTTTTTACAGCTTCCCGCATATCATTCGGCGTGTATCTGGTCGCAATGTCTCTCATGCTTGTATGGCAAAAGAAGGTACTTCTCATCATTCCGGTCATTGCGTTTAGCATTTTTGTATTGATGTATACCAGTGGCGCGTCAGAGCGGTTTTATAAAACATTCAGGGTCAGCAATGTCGTTATTGATCTTTCTACCGGAAAACCTATAGGGACGCTGGATAAACTTGAAGGAACAAGCGCAACATTGGAAAGAAGTGAATCGCCCGATGAGGAAACCCTCCCAAAGGGAAGCGAATTTATAAATATTCCTGGTTACGCAGTTCCCGCGTACACCGGTCCTGCGTCCTCTGAAGCGTCAGGGTCAACCCAACCGGAAACGGAAGTTCGGAATGTAGCATATCTGACGACAGAAGGGTTAAAAAAAGGAACCGGAGAGGTAGCGACGATCTCCGGAAGTTTCCTCATACAAAAAGCTCTGGTCTATGACATATCCATAACAACGAGACTTCAGGCACAGTGGCCTCGGGCGATCGCTGCATTTAAACGGAATATTCTTTTGGGAAGCGGGTTATCATCTCTCTCTCTGGCAGCTGACGGTGATTATCACAGGATGCTCGGAGAAACGGGTCTTTTGGGCGCAGTAGCATTCCTTGGAATTATCATAAGCGCATTCGTTGTTTTCTTGCAGTTGAAAGATAAAGCAGACGCAATGACCCGGTCGCTGAGTATTGGTGTATTTGCAGGTTTGAGCGGGCTTTTGTGTAACGCGGTCTTAATAGACGTATTTGAGGCTTCCAAGGTGGCATTTTCTTTCTTTCTTATATTGGGATTTACGATTTCCGCCCTGGTTTTTAAAAATACCGTCAAGATTCAGTACTTCCTGCTTCTTAAAAAAATATTTACCCATCCAATTGCGTATATAGCATATCTTATTATCGCTGTTTTTCTTATTTGGGGAGGGGCATTGTCTGTGTATTTCTTGGGGGATGATTTTACCTGGACCAGATGGGCAGCGCAAAGTTCCATTCCGGATATTATCAGATACTTTACTCATGCAGAGGGTTTCTTTTACCGCCCCCTTCCTAAATTATGGTATTTCCTTTTATTTTCCGTGTTTTGGCTCAAACCCTTTCCCTACCATTTAGTATCGCTTGTTTTGGCAGCAGGCATTACATCCTTTTTGTATATATTCCTCAAGGAAAAAGGGATTCCTTGGGTTATCGCGTGGGGAACAGCATTTGTTTTTGCGACTCTTTCGATCCACCATGAAAATATTTTTTGGATATCCGGTCACAGCAGTCTTTTGGCGTCCATTTTTCTGATAGGAAGCCTGGTCATGTTCCAGCGTATTTGGAAAGGGGTGAGCAGAATACCGCTTCTGACCTTAGGCGTGGGTGTCGTATTCTTATTTTGTTCAATGCTTTCCTATGACGGCATGCTGGTGGTGCCTCTTATTATCTTTATGGTGTCCGTATTCGTATATAAAAGGGGAGTAAAGACATGGCCGATTCTCCTTCTTATTCCTCTCTATTGGATCATCAGAACGTATGCAGGTGCGCTTCCCCCCTCGGGAGATTACGGGTATAAGTGGACGACTTTTTTGGTCAACGCGATCGGCAACGGTATCGGGTACATCGGAGGAATATTCATAGGACCCATGGCTCTTGAATACATTTCTTCAGTGCGGCTGACATTAAAACAATACCTTCCTCACGTCACTGTCATTTCCGTATGCGTCTTATCCGGTTGTTTGATGTGGGGATACCGCATGCGGAAACATCTCGCCCTTTATACGGAAGTTATTGTTTTTTTCCTCTGCTGGGTAATCAGCAGCATTGCATATCTTGGTCTAGGAAATGCGTCAGAACGGTATGCACTCATTCCCTCGATTTTCTTTGTTATTGCGCTTTGTCTATTATATTCCCAGGTATGGAAAAAATTTCATAGTATTTTGTATACTGTACCCTTCACGTTTGTTGTTCTGGGAATCGCATGGTGGAACATAGGACAGGTACAGCGACTGGAAGGTGATTGGAAAAAAGCAAGCGACATAGCCCAAACATCGCTTCTTGCCATAAAACGCGAAGTGTACCCGCCAAAAGATGATTTGACGTTTTTCTTTATCAATCCGCCGATCCGGTACGGCCGGGCGTGGATATTCCCGATCGGACTGAACGATGCCCTATGGCATATGTTCCGCGATAATCTCTATGCAGTCAACATTGTCCCGTCCATCAAAGCTGCGTATGATTTCCCGACTTACAAAGGGACACGGTATGTGTATGTATTTGAAGAGTATGAACTAAAAAAAGGATTTATGAAAGTCAGTGAAATTCCGAAATGAAACACAACACCCGATATTTTACAACATTTCTGTTTTTAATCATTACCGTCATAAGCATTGCCGTACGGCTTTGGAAAATTGATCAGCCGATTGCTGACTGGCATAGTTTCCGTCAGGCAGATACGGCATCTGTGGCCCGTATATTTACTGCAAGAGGCATTGATCTTCTGCACCCCCGGTATCATGATCTGTCTAACATCCAGTCCGGTAAGGATAATCCTCAGGGGTGGCGCATGGTGGAGTTCCCTCTCTACCAGGGCATAGCAGCACGTGTATATACGATAATTCCCTTTGTATCTATAGAAATCTATCTTAGGCTTATTACCATCCTATGCTCAACACTTACGGGATTATTGTTGGGAATTATGGTCATCCGAAGAACGACAGTATTTACCGGGCTTATGACGTTTTTGGCATACGCAATACTCCCATACGGCATTTTTTACGGAAGGGCAGTGCTCCCGGATCCGTTTATGGTATTTTTGAGCATTTTGAGCGTGTTTCTTCTTGATACGAAAGGTCAAGATATATCGTGGATGACAACAGTGATAAGCGGAGTTATTGCAGCCCTGGCATTATTAGTCAAACCTCAGGCGGCATTTCTTTTACTTCCGGTTTTAGCACTTTTTTCCATCCGTCCCATCACAGGTAACAAAATTTTAAAATTTTTATTATGGGGATCGATCAGTGTCATTCCCTTTATCCTTTGGCGCATATGGATACAACAGTATCCTGAAGGAATACCGGTGTTTGACTGGCTTCTGAATCAGAACGGAATTCGTTTCAAAGGCGCATGGTTTTTTTGGCTATTTGCCGACCGGATCGGGAGGCTCATCCTTGGGTATTGGGGGCTTATACTATTTGGATTAGGATTGGTTGTTGTAAACAAAAAAGAAGGAATGTTCTTCCTTCTCATCTTAATAGGATCACTTCTCTATCTAGTCGTTATTGCCGGAGGAAACGTCCAGCACGATTATTATCAGATACTTCTTCTTCCCGTTATATCCATATATACCAGCATAGGATTTGCATATCTTTGGAATCAGAAAGAGAAAGAACGAAGCAGAATCGGAAGCAGATGTCTTGCTATCATCTCCGTTTTATTTCTTCTTTCATTTTCCTGGTATACCGTCAGAACGTATTATTGGATTAACCGTCCGGAGATTATCGAAGCGGGCGTTGCTGCGGATAAACTTTTGCCGGTGGATGCTAAGGTGATTGCTGCCTATAACGGCGATACGACATTTCTCTATCAGACAAAAAGGACAGGATGGCCTTTAAATTTTGATATTGATAAGAAAATTTCCATGGGAGCTACGCACTACATAACCGTATCGCCAACCGATGCGGATCTGGAGACAAAGGAGTTAGCCCAAAAATATACGGTGTTAGTGCGTAACGATAAATACGCGATTATTGATTTAACGAGAAAAAAGTAGGGAGTATGTAGTTTATAGTTCATAGATCTAAAATGCTGTACGAGCGATTTCTATAAACTACGAACGATTAACTATGAACGTCTTATTTATATCTGCAGTACTACCGTATCCACTTCACTCCGGCGGGCAGGTCCGTCTGTATAACCTCCTGAAACTCCTATCCCGTAAGCATGACATAACACTTTTTTCCTTTATCCGAAACGAAAACGAACGGCAGTATGTGAAAGAGCTGTCGTTTATCAAAAAAATAAAGCTTTTTTACAGAGGGCGGGCATGGCAGCCGAAATACATCCTCCGGAGTCTCACAAGCCCGCTTCCATTGCTTCTGTCTTCCTATGAAAATCAGGAAATGAAAGAAGATATCAGACAGGAATTAGAGAACAATCACTATAGCCTTATTCATTGTGAGCCGTTTTATGTCTGTCCGTCATTGCCGGAAGATCTTCCGTGTCCGATGGTTATTGCGGAACACAACATTGAATATGAGATATATGAGTCGTATGTCCAACAATTTCCTATTTCATTTTTCCGACCATTTTTACATACGGATGTAACGAAGATTAAAAAACAAGAAAAAGCGGTTTGGGGAAAAGCGCATACCATAATTGCCGTATCAGGGCATGATGCATCGGTCATCAGGTCATCCGTTGGTGAAAAAGGGGTTACTGTTATCCCAAACGGCGTTGACACCACATATTTTTCGTATGAAAAAAAATTATTCAACAAAAAAAATCCGAGATTTCTTTTTGTGGGAAATTTTCTCTGGATACCGAATGTAAAGGCGGTTCAGCGGCTGATAAGAGCAATTTGGCCAAAAGTTATCAGGGGGATGCCCCGCGGACATCTTACGATCGTCGGAAAACATCTTTCTTTACAATTGCAGGAAAAAGCCAGGGAATTGCATATTGAGTATAAGGAGTATGGAGGGGATATCCGGGATGCGTACAAATCGTCTGATATTCTTCTGGCTCCTATGACCATATCCGGAGGTACGAAATTTAAAATACTTGAGGCAATGGCGTCGGGGTGTTTGGTCATAACGACAAAAGATGGCATGGAGGGAATCGACGCGGAAAAAGATACGCACGTTCTTGAGGCAGAGACGGCATCAGATTATCTTAGTCGCATTCAGTCCGTATTGGGGAATCCTAAAAAATTTCAGACCATGACCCAAAAAGCCAGATCGCTTATCGAATCGCAGTATGACTGGAAATTGAGCGCAGAAAAGCAAGCCGAAGTCTGGGAGCATACAAAATGAAAGAACGTATTGATGTATCGATTATTATCCTCACGTATAACACACGTACATTAACACTGCAGTGCCTTCAGTCATTATCCGAAACGGCATGGGGAGATGTAACGAAAGAAATCATTGTCGTTGATAATGCCTCAAACGATGCAACAGTTGATAGTATTAATAAATTATATTCTGATGTTATTCTGGTGAGAAATTCTAAAAATCTCGGATTTGCTAAGGCAAATAATATCGGTATTCGAAGAGCCAAAGGCAGGTATATTCTGCTTCTGAATTCCGATACGGAAGTGGAAAAAGATTCAATTCCGGCCATGATTGCATTTATGGACTCGCATCCGAAAGCAGGAGTTTCTACCCCTAGGGTACTTTTATCAGACGGAACGTTGGATCCGGCCTGTCATCGGGGATTCCCCAACCCTTGGGCAGCATTTACCTATATGAGCGGACTGGAACGCCTTTTTCCAAAAAGCCGGCTCTTTAGTCAATACCATTTGGGATATAAAACCATGACTCTTGCCCACACCATTGATGTCCCAAGCGGAGCATTTTTTCTGGTGCGAAGAGTTGTGATTGACCAAGTCGGCATGTTGGATGAGGATTATTTCATGTACGGAGAGGATATAGATTGGGCATATAGGATAAAAGAGAAAGGATGGGAGATCTGGTTTAATCCTCAAACATCCATACATCACAAAAAAAAACAAAGCGGAAGAGCCAATGCGGGTTCAATGATGAAACGAAAGACAGATGCGTATTTCTACGAAACCATGAAATTGTTTTATAAAAAGCATTATGAAAAGGTATACCCGAGATTGGTCACAGGATTGGTCTATCTTGCACTTGATTTGCGAATTACAGTGCTTTCAGTATTGGGAAAGTAAGGATATAGAATTCTAAAATTGAAAGGGAAAAGGAGTAAAATACATAAAGCAGAATGAATTGCATAAAGATGTTAGAATACACTTATGGCACAGATCAATTTCAAAGGGAAACAGTTTGTACAAAATCATCATTTGGTTGTGTCATATCACGAGTTAATTCCCCGGAAAGATAAAAGCAAGACAGATAAAGTAAGCCTCCACGACAATTTGATTATTCATGGTGATAATTTACTTGCGTTAAAGGCATTGCTTCCTACATATGCTGGAAAGGTAAAGTGTATTTATATTGACCCACCATATAATACTGGAAACGAAGGTTGGATTTATAGTGACAATGTAAATTCCCCAATGATGCAGGAATGGTTAAAAGCTAATAAACCAGTTGATAATGAAGATCTCACTCGCCACGACAAATGGCTTTGTATGATGACCCCACGTCTTAAGTTATTAAGAGAATTATTAACAGAAGACGGAGTGATTTTTATTTCAGTTGATGACAATGAAATCACTAATTTAAGACTAATAATGGATGAAATATTCAATGGATTAAATTTTGTTGCTTGTGTAGTGGCTCAATTAAATCCAAGAGGAAGAACTCTGGATCGATTTTTTGCAAAAACACATGAGTATATTTTGGTCTACGCTAAAAATGTCAATCTCGATAGTTCACTTAACTTGCTCGAAAAAGTCGGGGATCAACTCGATACCTATAATAAAAAAGACGAAAATGGTATTTATAGAGAGCTTGAATTAAGAAATAGAAATCCCGTTTTCAATAGAGAGAATAGACCAAATCTTTTTTATCCATTTTACGCTAATCCAACTACGGGAAAAGTATCAATTACCAAAGACAAAGATTATTTTTTAATGGTGTTACCAAGAAATTCCCAAGGGAAAGATGGTTGTTGGACTTGGGGAAAAGAAAAAGCAGGAGCGAATATAAAATCTTTAATAGCAAAAGAAGCGTCGACTGGTAAATGGAGGGTTTTTAGAAAAGATTATCTTATAAATGACAATGGTGATAGCGCTACAACGAAAGCAAAGGCATTATGGGTTGAAAAAGAAATTAACAACGAAAATGGAAAGGAAGAGTGCAACGAAATTTTTGGCACCTGCCCTTTTGATTTTCCAAAATCGCATTATCTGATCAAGAAATGTATAGCGCTTGGTTCAAATAAAGATTCGATAATATTGGATTCGTTTGCAGGTTCTGGTACAACGGCGCATGCAGTACTGGAACAAAATAAGGAAGATGGAAGTAAACGAAAATTTATTTTGGTGGAGATGGAAGATTATGCGGATTCCATTACTGCAGAAAGAGTCAGACGCGTTATTAAAGGTTATGGAGATAAAGAAGGATTAAGTGGAACATTTAGCTATTTCGATTTAGGAAAGCCGTTAGAAATTGAAAGTATTCTCTCTGGACACAACTTGCCTTCGTATAAAGAATTAGCGAGGTATGTTTTTTATACTGCAACCGGTGAAGAATTTGATGAGAGCAAAGTAAATGAAGGTAAATATTTTGTCGGCGAAAGTAAAGAATATGAGGTGTTTTTGTTTTATAAACCTGATTTAGAATATCTAAAAAATACTGCATTAACACTCGATAGAGCACGGACACTTGGGAAAATTAACGGGAAAAGAAGACTCGTTTTTGCACCGACGAAATATATTGATCAAGATCATTTAGATGAACTTCGTATTGATTTTGCGCAATTACCGTTCGAAATTTATAAATTGGCTAAATAATTCTATGGCAAGAATTACTTTTAATTCTGTTTTTACCCAATATCCAGATGGTACACTGGAGCCTATACGAAGAACTAGAATTGGGGGAGTAGAATTTGGCCCTGGAGTGAGATTCTCTAAAGGAGTTGCTTTTGCGGGGATTGATTTAAGTTTATTTATTGGTCGAGATTTAGAGGTACGAGAAGAGAATGGAATATTGATAATAGAAGGAATTTATCAATAGTATTTGTATGAATAAATCCAAGAATAAGGTATTTGATGCGAATGAACTGGCGGTAATAAGTGAAGCAGTCAAACAAAGCAGTGAAATTACAGAAGCAAAAGTAAAAGTACTTAGCGGATTAATGATAGGTGTAGTAATAGTAACTTTTGTTGGCTTCATTACCATGATCGTAATGGTTGCAACCATACTAATAGATTCATTTAATATGAAATCTGTTTCCTATAGAGATTACCTCAAAAACATCGAAACATATAGAGAATTTGTAAAAACTTCAGCTCAAAAAAACTAATCCATAAAATGGAACTCAAGGAATATCAAAAGGAAGCGTTGAAGCAAATAAAGTCGTACTTTCAGCTACTTGATCAAGAGAAAGAGTCGGGTAACGTGAAGCATGCAAGCATGGACGCGTGGAGTGCGCTGGGTTTAAAGAAGCAATATAAAGAGCGACAAAATGGACTTGGGCGCGATTTACCTAATTTTTGTTTGAAGATTCCCACGGGTGGAGGTAAAACTCTTCTTGCCGTTAAATCAATTGATTTGGTCAATACGATTTATAGAAAACGGAATACAGGATTGGTTTTATGGATTGTCCCTTCAAATCAGATTTATGAGCAAACAATACAAAATTTACGAGATCGTGAGCATCCGTACAGGCAACATCTGGATATAGCGAGTGGTGGCAAGACGTTAATATTAGAAAAGACAGATAAATTCAGTCAGCTAGATCTCGAGGAGAATTTAGTCATTCTTATGCTAATGCTTCCGTCTGCAAACCGTAGGACGAAAGAGACCTTACGGATTTTTAAGGATAACGGAGGATTTTTATCTTTTTTTCCGCCTGAAGACGAAGTTATTAGAAACGAAGAATTACTGAAAAGATTTCCTAATTTAGATTTTTACGGCGATAAAGATGGATTTTGGCAAAGACAAGTGAAAACGTCGCTCGGGAACACGTTAAGAATTAGTGTCTCTTTCGGGGATGGTTGAAACCCCTCGCCTTCAGGCGAAGCACGCGATATGATATGATCGCGCTCTATGCGCAGATATCGCTTGGGGGCTCATACGAAAACAGACCTG